>Ga0265297_10002868_pt1 | contig 33219 bp, 31 predicted proteins | sample Munlanlwell13791_FD_192502 | JGI IMG/M metagenome (GOLD analysis project Ga0265297, IMG submission 192502) | Leachate microbial communities from a municipal landfill in Southern Ontario, Canada - Leachate well 137-91 | ecosystem: Engineered > Solid waste > Landfill > Unclassified | place...
CCCTCGCTGATCTGAGGAGTGATCTCGAGCGTGAGTCCCGCCTCCAACGGATACGGCTCGACGGCCTGGAATCCGGTCGTGCCGGACTGCGTCACCTTTTGCGCGTATATCGTGCGCGTCACTTCGATCGACGCCTTCTGGTTGTCCAGGGTCATGATGTTGGGCGTGGATACGATGTTCGCGTCGCGATAGACCTGCAGGAAATTCAAGAATGCAGCGAACGAGGGAATCGTGAGCGAGGTGGTGCCGCCCCCGCTGGACGGCACGTCTATGGTCACGGAGTCCCTGGACATCAATCCGCCCAGGAGTCCGGGCGACGAGAAGAAATTAGAGTAGTCGAACATCCCGCTGAGCGCGCTGAAATCAGAGAAGCCCGTGCTGCCGAAGCCCAGGACCGAACCGGAGCCGACGCCGCTGTAACCCGATGCGCCGTATTTCTTGTTATTCTCGACCTCCAGCTCCATCACGACCGCCTCGAGATAAACCTGGCGCCTGGGTATGTCGAGCTTGGAGATCAGCTCATCCACCAGGGTCTTATAGTCCTTTGCGGATGCGGTGATTATCAGGGCGTTCGTGGTCTCGTCGGCCCCTATGCTGATCCCTCCCTCGAGTTGCGCCACGACCGGAGCGGTTGCCGTTGTTCCTGCAGCGCCCTCAGCCTGTCCGGCCGGTTTCGCCGCCGCCCCGCCGGCCTTCTTGGAGACGCCCGTGGCCCCGCCGGAGGTGATGGCTGAAAGCGTCGAAGCAAGCTCGACGGCGTTCGCGTACTTGAGATAGTGCACATGGATCGTGCCGGAGTCGGCCATCTCCAGGGGCATATCCAGCTTCGCTATGATCGCCTTGACCTCGTCTATCGCGCGTTTGCTGGCGAGCACGATCAGCGAGTTGGTCCTCTCATCGGCGATGATCTTGGAGACGTCTTTTATGTCTTCGAGCTGTTGGGTCTTGGCGGCGGCGCCCCTCGCGCCTGCGGCGCCCTTGGCTCCCTCGATCTCGAACAGGGAGAGCACAGTCTGCGCCACCTCCCTCGCGTCGGCATAATTCACGGGGATGATCTCGAGAACCTGCTGCGGCCCCTCCTGGTCGAGCTCCTTGATGATCTTCATGAGCCTGTCGATGTTCGTGCCGGAGTCCGTGATTATGAGCGTGTTGGTCGCAGGGTATGCGAACATATTGCCCGATTTGGAGATCAGACCCTTGATGGCGTTGGACATGTCCAGCGCGCTTATGTTCTGCAGGTTGATCAGCCTGGTCACGTAGCTGTCCGTGAACGGGGTCGAATCCACGTGGATAGGTATCGGAGAACCTGCCGCATCCTTGAGGCTGACGATCTTTATTATGCCCCCGGGCCCTATGACCGTTGTGAAGCCGGCCACCTCCAAGGCGGAGAGGAAGGCCTGATAAGCCTGCTCCTTGGTCATCTTCTTCTCAGACATTATGGTGACCTTGCCGCGAACCTTGTCGTCGATGATGAAGTTCTTGCCGGCCGCCTTGCTTATCTGCTGGATGACGTCCTTGATGTCCTGGTCCTGGACGTTGAGATAGACCATGTCATCGCCACCGGCCTTGGACGGCTCCGCGCCCTCGGCCGGCTTCACAGCGCCCGCCCCTTCGGCGACAGGCGATGCCGGTTTCTCCGCCGGCGCCTGCGCCGTCTCTGGCAGTCGCACGCTCCCTCTTGCAGGCGCCTGCGCGTTGACTGCTGTCGCCAAGGCAAGAAACGCCAGGGCTACGATGAACACCGATATTTTTTTAACGTATCTCATAGTCCAAGGTGGTTGGCTGTCCCTGTCTCACAAGGTCGAGCGTTATCTGCTTCTCGTCCTTCAGGGCGCTGAAGATCTCAAAACCCTTTTTCACGTCGAGCTCCATGCCGTTGATCTTCTGAAGCACGTCTCCCCTGCGAAGACCGAGTTTAGCAAAAATCGAATCGCTTTTCACGGAGAGTATTTTCATGCCCGACACTTTGCCGCCTGCGAAGTTCGGCACCGCCCTGATCTCCGTATAGAGCTTGTCCAGGTTTCCCAGCGCATCCTGGACCTCCCTCTGGTCCACGGTGAACTTTCCAGGCTCATCCCTCTTGATCAGCGCAGGGACCTCAGCCTCCTTGGACGGACCTGCCATGGCGATCGGCTCCCTGACGGGCGGCGCGAAAATATCGGATGCTGAGGCCGGTTTGACCTCAGCATACTCGAGTCTTCCGTTGTGTACAAATTCTATCCGGTCCGGCTGGACAAGGGTGAGCTTGGTGTTCGGCGCAAAGCTCTCCTCGTCGCCGACCGCGTAGACTTTGGCCCCGCCGCCTCCTCCCCCTGTCCCGGCCTTTCCCTTGGCAGGCGTCGGCGCTGCGGCAGCCCCCCCTATTGTTGCGGAAGATCGCGAATCATCGCCGTTTCCCACCACGAGCACCCCCAGGATATTGAGGGAAAGGCTGGTCAAGACAGCCTCTCCAGTCAGCTCAGCAGCCTCCTCGGCAGCGGCCTCCGGAGCAGCCTCACCCTCCTTGGTCGGGGGCGTTGAATCGAATATATTGCGATCGATGATGATGCTGTAGTCATCGACGCTCCTTCTTTTGAGCTCTGAAGGAGCGACATCCGAAGTCTTGAGCACACCCACGGACCTCTGCACCTCCATCGACTTGCCGAGATATACGCTCGTGACCTTGGCCAGGAAAAAGGCACAGGCAAGGATGCCAAATAAGTCGATTGCCCATGAATACTGACGGATGCCCCCGGCCATTTAAAGTTTCTCCTTCAAAAAGGCATTATACCTGACTAAAAAACAAGAGAAAACATAAAATTAGTCTGAAAAGGCCAGTGGAATCACCACCGTAAATCGAGCCCCCCTGCCGAGCTCGCTCTCTACCCAGATCTGGCCACCGTGCATCTCTATGAATCTCCTCGCCAGCGCGAGCCCGAGACCGGTGCCGCCGAAGTTACGCGTGGACGAGCCATCGGCCTGATGGAACATGTCAAATATCCTGTCTATGTGATCAGCGGGGATACCTATGCCGGTGTCCTCCACGACTATTTCCAGAGAACCGGCGTCGAGCATATGCTCAGCCCCTTCGAAACGCTGCCACCACCGAGCCCTCCCCTTGACGTCCTCCCATGAACGGAAAAACCTCGTGAAGGCTGATATCCTGCCCTGGCTGGGCGTAAATTTGTTGGCATTGGCCATAAGGTTGAGTATCGCCTGTTGTATCTTGCGCTCATCGCCGCTCACCGGAGGTATTCCCTTCTCCACATCCACGGCCAGGGTCTGCCCCTTCTTCTGAACCAGCGGGGCGAGCGTCGTGGATACGCGCCTCATCACCTCGCTGATGTCGAATTTTCTCACGTCGAGCTTCATGCGACCCGACTCGATCTTGGTCAGATCGAGCAGGCTGTTTATCATATCGAGCAGGTCCGCCGCATTGTGGAGGACCTCCTTCAACGCCTCACGCTGTTCATCGGATATTTCGCCCATCACGCCCTCTGTCAAAAGCTCCGAAAATCCTATGATGGCGGTGAGCGGCGTACGGAGCTCATGACTCATGGTGGCCAGGAATTCCGATTTCACCTGGTTGGCCTCTTTGAGCTCCTCGTTGAGCTTCGTCAGACGGTCGATCAGCAGGGCGGCTTCGAGCGAGAGGGCGGACTGATTTGCAAAGGCCTCCATGGTCGCCAGCTGTGCGTCGCCCACATAGGCTTCCTTGCTGAAGCAGATCAGGGCGCCAAGGGTATCCTTCTCGACAACTATCGGCACGACGACGATGCGCTTGAACCCCAGGGCCTCCTTGATCTTTCTGCTGTGCTCCTCTGAGATCAGCCCTTCGAGGCCCATCAACAGCTCGCTCACTTCCCTGCGGAAGATCACCCGATGCCTCATGATATCCTGAGTAACCGGGCTGGCCAGCGCATCCATCGGAAATTCCATACCCTCGATCGGCCTGCCGAGGATCTGTTCGATCACGGCATTTTTCGGATGGGTCATCGGCACGTGCAGCCTGGCGACGCCTGCGTCGCGATCGAACCGGACCATGACCGCGCCCTCGAGGCCCAAGCCGTCGAGCACCCCTGAGAGCAGGTCGTCGATCACGTCGCGCAAAGCTTGGGCGCTGCGCACCGTGGAACCCATCCTGTAGAGAGCAGTGAGCTCCCTGTTGCGTCTCTCCAGTATGCGCTCGCGCCGTTGCGAAAAATAACTGGAGACCTTGACCGTGTATACGATCAACACGAGCAACGCCGCAGCCATCAGGAAATGCGCAAAGGGCGTATAGGTCGGCACAGGCAGTCTGTCGCCGTAATAGAGCAGCAAAGGCGGGATCACGCCGTAATGACATAGGAGCAAGAATAGGCCGTAATAGGCCGCCGAGACCAAGGCAACTATCGCCGCAAGATAGTGATTGTAGAGAACGCCGGCGGTCAGGACATAAAGTATGTAGATCGTGAAATAAGAGCTGTGCGGTCCGCCGGTGAGATAGAGGACCGATGTCAGCGCCGTGAGGTCGGCCAGCAGCTCGACCACGAACGAGAGGATGAGCATCCTCCCGCGAATCACGTTGTAGTAGGCCAGCCCGGTTATCAAAAAAGTGGAGAAGACTATCGCTGCAACCGTCTTGGTCTGTCCCAGAACGTCCCGCATGAAATAGATATAGACCGCCCAGAAGCCCAAAAATGCGACCACCCTGAGTTTGAACACGAATACGTGACGCGTGGTGTATTCAGGCAGAATCGCATCGATAAGCGCAGCTCTTTTGTTCATTAATACTGTCCGTTGCTCCAATTAAAGACCCCCGCAAGCATTAGTAGAGTTTACAAGATATCATGCCTTTGCAAGGTTCGTCAAACCTATAACCCCTTGACTTTCTGTCACAATCCATCTAGAAGCGGCTTCCCTCATCTGAAAGGAGATATATATTTATGGCCCGAGTCACAGTCGAAGACTGCCTGGAACATGTGGAAAACAGATTTGAGCTTGTTCATCTGGCTGCGCAGAGGACGAAGCAAATATGCAGGGGCTCGAGAGCCCTCATCAAGTGCAAGAATCGGGAACCCGTTTGCTCGCTGCGCGAGATAGCCGATGGATTGGTGAAGCCTGTGCCTATGACCGAGGATGACGACACGAGCGCGAACTGAAACCCGCCTGCATTGGTCCGCGCCGCAGCATCTATCAGGGGGGCATTGCCGGAGTGGCGGAATGGCAGACGCAGGGGACTCAAAATCCCCCGGGCCTCACAGCTCGTGCCGGTTCAAGTCCGGCCTCCGGCACAGAAATTTTGCATAGACAAAATTTTCCTCTAATTTCGATCATCTATTTTCTATTTTCGAAAATGGAAAATAGAAAATAGAGGGAAAAATTCCGAAGGAATTTTTTGCCGAGGTAGCTCAGCTGGTAGAGCAGCTGATTCGTAATCAGCAGGTCGTCGGTTCGATTCCGATCCTCGGCTCACAACAAAACGGCCTCCCAATTCAGGGAGGCCGTTTTTTCATCCGGACAAAAAAATGCGTCGGCACCGATCGGATGCCGACGCAGATTTTATGCCGCAAAGAAACCTTACTCAGTCTTCTCGCCTTCACCCTCAGGTGCCGGCGGGGGCGGCGGTGGCGGCGGGGGCGGCATTGCCGCTTCAGGCTGGACAACTTCAGCTGCCGGAGCTGTAGGCTCAGTAGCCTGTTTCTTCTGGCAGCCCAGCCAGTACAAACCGCAGAGGCCGAGTGCTACGAGAACCACTAAAAACTTTTTCATCTTAATCCTCCTCCTCCCAATTGGGAAATCTTGTTGTCAACTCATCGAAATTTGGGTGTCTTTATATCAGCCAGCGCACGCCGCGTGCAAGCGAAATAAATACCCCTAGGCCTTTATGAGTTCCAGAAGCCTCCCGGGCGCCAGCGGATTCGCCTCGGCCTCGCCCCTGCAGGTGTACCAACATTTCTGGCAGGCAACCTTTTTCTGCAGCCTGGGGAGATACTCCGAGTAGTGGCAGACCCTTGGAAGCTCGGAGCATTGCTGCACGAAGCCGTCGGGCGTCACCTGAATCCAGTTAAAACCTGCCTTGCACCCAGGGATAAAGCCGTCGCGGAAATATGCGGGCACCTTTTTTAGGTAATAATCCGAATTCTTGATGTGGCCGAGGCTGCGCTTGAGCCGCCTGATCTCGTCCACTATGCCCACCAACTGCGTGTAGCGGTTCTGCGCCACCATCCCGCCCTCGTCGTCGCGCTTGAGGGCGCAGTACGCGGAGAAAGAGACCATCGCCCCCCACTCGCTCGCGCGATACGCGATAGGCAGGATCTGGTCCAGATTCGACTCCATTATTATCGTGTTGAGCGCAATCCTGTAGCCCGCGGCCGTGAGCGCCGGGATGGTCTTCGCAAGATGCGCGTAGAGTCCCTTCACCTGTCGCACCTCGTCGTGTTTCTCGCCCAGATAATCGAGCGACACGCAGATCTGGTCCACGCCCGCCTCCACGAGGCTGCGCGCCCGCTCCTCATTCAGGATCGCACCGTTGGTGATAAAGGCCAGGTAATGGCAGTATGGCCTGATGCCCCTTATCACCTCGGCGTAGTCGCGCCGCATGAACGGCTCTCCGCCGGAGACCGAGACCAGGACCGGCTTGAACTTCCTGATCACCTGTGAATAATCGGCGAGTTCCTCACTCTCACCCGCCTTCCAGCAGGCGCAGAATGAGCACCTAGCGTTGCATCTCTTTGTAATCTCAAGGTTAATTGACAAAGGCATGCCCCGCGCCTTGCAGCGGAGGAAATACCAAAACCCCCTGAGGGGGCTTGCCACCTTGTGATTTACAGGCCTCATTCCGCTCACTGGAATCCTCGCAAGGGGGTCGCTGCTAGCACAGACAAGCCGATACCGTCAACAGGAACACATCCCCCAAAAAAGCCTGGTTTCAAATTTTCTTTACAGGTTTCAATGGGTTGTGCTAGTGCTCGGCCGATTCTCTGACCCCAAAAGTGCCTAATTATCGTTCAAGCGAGGCGATGAAGAACAGCGCGCTGATATATGTGCCCTCCGACACCCCGGAGGCGATGTCGATCACGACCGCCAAGGTAGCGGGCGTGCCGCTGATCGTCCGCGGAATCATGACGCTCGCGGACGCCGGGGTCGAGAGTATCGCCCTGCTCATGGCCGAGTCGCAGCGGCAGAAGGTCGAGCGCTTCCTAGAGAGATACGGCGACAAGAAACTCCCATCCATAGACATCATCACATATGCCGAACCCTACAGGGTGAGTTCCGACATCGTGAAAAGGATCGTCGACGGCGCGGCAGGGCGACTCCTCATGATCAACGGCAATTTGATCTTCGAGAAAGAGCTCCTTGCGAACGTGCGAAGGACGGCCCTCCGCGACGGCCGCGTGCTCCTCTGCGAGGAGGGTGCGCACCGCATCCCGGTCATCGACATCACCCCAGCGGCGCTCGCCACGCTGATCGATTTCACCGAGCAGAGGCCCCGCTCCATCGAGAGCTGCCTCGCGCAACTTGCGGAGCTGGCGGAGGATGAGCGCGCAAAGCTCCCCGTGAAGAGCTACACGTTCCTGCTCAAGTCGTTTCGCGACCGTGCGGTGGCGGAGAAGGCGCTGGCCGAATCGATCCGCCTGGGCACGCCCGGCCCGGTGGCGCGATACATAAACAAGCGGATATCGCTCCCGATCAGCCTCTTCCTCTCAAAGCTCTGGGTGAGCCCCAACTCCATCACCGGATTCAACATAATACTGGGGGTCTTCGCCGGCGTGTTCGCGGCCGACGGCAGCAACTATTGGATGATACTGCTCGGAGCGGGGCTCTTCCAGGCCGCGTCGATAGTGGACGGCTGCGACGGCGAGGTGGCCAAATTCACCTTCAGGTGCAGCAAGTTCGGGCAGTACGCGGACACCCTCTCGGACAACCTATCGTTGGGCAGCATGCTCACCGGCATCATGGCCGGTTATTGGCGCTCCACGCACTCTCCGATCGCATTCTACGTCGGCGCCATCATGCTCGCGACCACCGGGCTCACGATCTTCTGGATCATGCGCTATCTCAAGAGGAACACGCAGTCCGCCAGCCTCGCCACGTTCGACACCGCATATCTGCAGAAACTCTCGAATCAGCCGCGATGGCTCCTCGCCTTCATCAGGTTCGGCAAATACACGTTGAAGAAAGACGCCTACTCCTTCTTCTTCCTGGTGTTCGCGGCCATGGGAGTCCTCTACTGGTGGCTATTCATCGTGGCGCTGGGCACCACCATCGCAGCGGCAATACTCACGTATCTCAACGCGCAGGAATGGCTCTCCGCCCGCTCCACAGGCAGGGCGATGCCGGCCTCGGCAAAGAGGGAGGCTCATTCCGCATGCTGAAGCAGGCAGAAAGAGCGGTGGTCTTCGACTTCGACGGCACGATCGTCGACTCGATGAACGCGTTTGCGGAGATCGCGTCACGCGTGATGCCCAAGAGGCTGCCAATCGACGCCGAAGAGGCGCGCCGACTCTATTTCGAGACCTCGGGGCTCCCCTTCTTTCAGCAGCTGGAGGTCATCTTCCCTGGCAATCCGGCCAACCGCGAGACCGCTGAGGAATACGAAAAGCTCAAGCTTGAAGGCTATTTCGAGGAGCCGGTCTTCGACGACGCGGCAGAGACGGTGGGTTTCCTGCGCGGACAGGGGCTCAAGGTCATCGTGTCCTCCAATAACTTCCAGCACCTCGTGGATCGCTTCGTGGAGATGAAGGGCCTCGAGTTCGACATGGTGCTCGGCTTCAAACAGGGATTTGCGAAGGGCGCGGACCACTTCAGACACATAGAGAAAAATCTCGATATCCCGAAGGAGCGAATCACCTTTGTCGGAGACTCCCTCAAGGACGGCGAGCGCGCCGGGCAGCACGGCGTCCGTTTCATAGGCAAGGAAGGGATATTCACCCGCGACCAGTTCGAGTCGAAGTTCCCGGGGGCGCAGGTGATATCCGAACTCTCTGAATTGAAGGGGATGTTTTAGGAGTTCATATGCACGCAGTCATCATAGCAGCCGGGCTGGGCAACAGGCTGGGCCGCCTCACGAAGGACAGGCCAAAGGCCCTCGTGCCTGTCGCAGGGCGCGAGCTCATCCTCCGCGCGCTGGACGCCATCGACCACCCCGCCATCCGGCAGAAGACCGTGGTCACCGGCTACCATGGCGATCGGCTCCGCAACTTCATCGAGAACACCTGCGACGACGTCGAGACCGTCAACAACCCTAATTACGAGGACGGCAGCATACGCACGATCGAGACCGTGCTCCCTCTGGTGACCGGCGATTTCCTGCTCATGAACGTGGACCACATATACCCGAAGAAGCTGATCGCCCACGTGATTGCGAACCTGAACGGGCTCACCGCCATCTGCGACTTCGATCGCACGCTGGGGCCGGACGACATGAAGGTGAAGCTCGACGACGCGGGAAAGATAAAGGGCATCAAGAAGACGCTATCGGACTATACGTGCGGCTACATAGGCATGACCCATTGCCCGTCCGAGAGCCTCGCCGCCTACAGGCGCGCGGTGGCCGCAGCCAGGGCAAAGTACGGCGACTCGGCCAACGTCGAATCGGCGCTCGCATTCCTCGCCGAAGAGAGTTTCCCCATCAACGTCTGCGACGCCTCGGGCATCGGATGGCTGGAGGTGGACACGCCTCTTGACCTCGCCCGCGCGGAGGCCGCGCTCAACGACAACCCGGAGTTTCTGCGATGAAAAAATTTGTGAAATACGGTCGGATCCTTTTCCTGCTCGTGGGAGCGGCGCTCCTCATCACCCTGATCCAGAAGGTCGGCTGGCAGAACATACTGGCCAACATCGCGCAGCTCGGGTGGCGCTTCATCCCGATACTCTGCATCAGCGGCGCCGGCTACATGCTCTACACCATAGCCTGGATGCAGTTCCTGGGCAGGCTGGGGGACGGCATAGGCTTCATCGATCTCTTCAGGATCAAGATAGCCGGCGAGGCTGTGAACACGCTCACCCCGGCAAACTTCATCGGCGGCGATCCGATGCGCATCTACCTGCTCAAGAAGAGTTTCAGGACCGCTCAGGGCGCGGCGTCCGTGGTCGTGGACCGTACGCTTCAGATATTGGCCGTTCTCATCACCGTGCTCATCGGCATCGTGGCGGCCTTCCTCAAGTTCGAAAACAAGCTCTCCGACAACATCGCCTATGGCGTGCCGGCGGCCCTCTTGATCTCGCTGGGCTTCATGGGATTTTTGCTCATCCACCAGAAACGCGGCCTCTTCAGCATGATCCTCAGGATCGCGCGCAGGCTCGGCATCCGCAAGGAGTTCTCCGAGAAGACCGTGCGCAGGTTCGAGGAGTTGGACGGCCACATAATGGATTTCTACAACGAGAGCCACACAGGGTTCCTGGCGGCGCTCGCCTGCCACGTCGGAGGAAGGCTGCTGGGCGTGCTGGAGATCTACGCGATCGGACGCATCGTGAGCGACGAATTCTCGCTCTTCGCCTCCCTCATGCTCGCGGCGCTGGCCCCGATGATCTCCCTGGTATTCGCGTTCATACCCGGAGCGTTCGGCGTCATGGAGGGCGCGTTCAGCGGCCTGTTGTATCTCATGCACATCAATCCCTCCATCGGCATCACGATCCAGATAGCCAAGAGGCTCCGCGCCGCGTTCTGGATCTCGCTCGGCCTCTTCTTCCTCGGCTCACGCGAGCGCGAAAAGGTCTTTGACGAGGATTCAATTATGGCCGAGGCCGAGAAGGCGGCGGCAGAAGAGGCTTGAGGGGGGAGATAATGGACTCTTGCGGCGCACATCCGTGGGAGAGGGACAAGAGGCGGGCGATCGCGGACGTCTGCCACAGGCTCTACGACCGACGCTACCTCGTGGCCACCAGCGGCAACGTGTCGGTCCGCGACGGCGAGGGATTTCTCATCACCCCCGGCTCCACCCGCAAGGACACCATCACCCCTGAGTCCATAGTCGCCTGCAGGCCGGACGGCGCCACGATAAAGCCGGACGCGCATCCCTCCTCCGAGGTGGCGATGCACAGCCAAGTCTATGCGGCAAGATCGGACATCAACGCCGCGATACATGCGCACCCGCACTATTGCCTCGCCTGTTCCCTGGGCGACATCTCGCTCACCGAGATGCTCTTGCCCGAGCTCGCTATATACATCGGGCCCGTGCCGGCGGTCCCCTACGCCACGCCCGGCACCGAAGAGATGGCCGAGACCCTGGACCCGTTCCTCGCGGGCCACAATGCGTTTCTGCTCAAGCGCCACGGCGTGCTGGTGCTCGGCCGAGATCTGCTCGACGCGTTCAACAGGCTCGAACACCTGGAGCACATAGCCAATGTGGCCTACCTGGTGAGCTCGCTGGGTTCGATCGAGCCGCTCACCAAGACCGAGTTGAGGAAGCTGACCACGCAGGCGCGCAGACTCGGCCAGCACATATCCAAGACGCTTCTCGACCTTCTGGAGTGACTCCATGCTCAAACCCGGATTGAGATCGATCGCACTGAGGACCGCGCTGGCAGCGCTCAACTTCGCCATGGCGGCATCGCTTCACGTCCTGATGTGGAGAAACAATTTGTGGCGGGAAGATCGGTGGACTAAAAAACTGTGAACGGTCTCAGAACTCCGTATTTTCTTCTTCGAACATCTTCTTGTAGAAGGGATCCCCCTCGGCCGCGTCCACCACGCGCTCGGTGATCTCCTCAACCATGTCGTTGTCCACGCAGCCCAGGTTCTCGTCCACCGTGTCCCAGACCTTTTTCTTCACCTTGCCCTTGAACTGCTCGCGTTCAAAGCGCGGGTTGCCCAGGCGCACGAGGCCGTCCAGGTGCTGGCGGTCCTTGCGCATGACCTCATGGGCCACGTCCACGAGCTTGGTCTCGCGCCTCTCCTTGCGCTCCCCTTCGGCGCCCTGTTCCACAGACCCTGTCGACGCCGGCTGATTTGACACGTTGTTCACGAACTTGGTGATCATGGGTCGCTGGCTCCTTAGTCCTCCCGGGCCCTTCTTTAGCCTCGGTTCCCCTCCATTGCCCGGCTCACCTTCCTTATCGCAGCTCCCTCAAAAAAGTTGCGCGGATTTTTTCGCCCCCCTGATTTTGGCGGAAAAGACCCATCAGATTAGCCTTGTGCGTCGCATAAAACCGGGGTATAGGCCCCCCTATCAACCCGCGCCTGTAAACGGGAGAATATATATGATAGGCAGTCTGCCAAAGCCCGCATACGTGACCGAGTTTTATCAGACATTCCCCAGCTTCGCCTTGAACTGCGGCTTTTACCCTTCCGTGACGGACAGGCTCATGGCCAAGGCCTATGGCAGGACCGCGCCCGACCCCTACGTGCCGCTGGTGGGACTTGAGCGCAGGCCGGACAAGGCGACGCTGCCCCCCTTTCTCAAGAAGCCCAGGTCCGAGACATCGCGCAGGATGCAGGAAGACTGGGAACGTCTCCAGAAGATCCTCGAAAAAAAACGCGGCCCCATGCCCGACACCCATGCCGAACGCCTTGCAGCGGTGAATGCCATTCTGGATGCAGCCCATCCTTCTAAAGCAGCGGGACATCCGGCCGCAGCAGCGATGATGATAGACGAAGTGCGCACGACGGCCGCCCAATGGAATTATGAATTATGGGAAAGCCTCGCCCCTCGCGCATCTAGGGCGTGGTTCACGCTCATGCAGACGGAGACGGACGACACGGCATACGCCTTTTTCCTCAGCCGCGCCCTCGCAGCGCCGCTCAATATCGGCACGACTCTCACAGAGGAGATCCTCGACAACTCGATCGCATATTTCTTGAGGCAAGGCGATGCACTCGATGCTGCCCGCGCATCCGTCGAAAAGGCCCATAACAGGTTCGAAATGACGAGTGCAGACTGGCTCACGATCAGGAAGGACCTCCTCATTGCGTCGGCTTACTTCGGCACGTTAGATCATGCGTCCGCAAAGCGGACTGCCGAGTTTGCAGACATGGCCTCGAAGGAGGCCTCTGCGGCCACGAAAGGGGGAAAGGGATGAGCGGAGTTGAGACACTGATCATGCCGAGGACAATTTCACCGACTTTTGCCGCAGGTTTCACAAATCTCGCATCGTGGTCAGGCGCGCTTCCAATCTCGCATTTTGAAATCGCCAGGATCGGCCTCGACGCTCCGCCCACCGATCCCCTGCCCCCGCTGATCGCGATAGACGGAAGCCCTAGACCCGAGCGGGCTCCGAAGCTGGCGCTAAAAACCGCGGATGCCCACGAGGAGGGTTACGAAGCGGATTGGAACGAACTCCAGGACATGCTGGATCTGCCTCCCTCTGCTGTCGAAGAATTCGGGCTGAATTTGATGGAACTCGGCAGGGCAAGGGATGCCGGCTGGCTCAGCAGATACAATTCGATCAGAGAGATGCTCGCACCTGACGAGATATCCCACAAAGCCCGCGTATTTTTTGCAGAGGCATTCGACGCACACAGCCGCGGAATCATTACGCCGCTGTTTAACTCTTCAACAAACGCCGTAGAATTAGTTAACTCACAAAATGAGCACGGAGGATACAATCACTCCTTGGCAAGAAATCTTCCATCTACAGACAAAAAAGAAATGTTCTATGTTGCCAAGAGCCGTTTCGTGGAAGGAGCCTTTATAGCTGGAATAAATTGGCCCGGCGCCTTTGCACAGGATAGATTCTTTCAGTCTGCAATGGGATTCGGGGTGAATGAGCGTTTTTCAGCGGCCGCTATGATGTACGAGCTGGCAAGGGATGCGCTGTTCCGCGACGGGTTCTCTCTTGCCGAAATGAGGGAAGAGTTTCATCTGAATGAGCTGAGGACAGAGGAAGCGAAGATGTGGCTGAAAGAACTCAAGCGTGGCGATGCCTCCTCGTTTGACGCGATCTATCCCCGCGCTCTGAACGCGGCGCAGGTGGATCACCCGGGCAACGGCCTCCTCGAAGGAATATTCGAGGCATCGACCGCGCACTATCTCGAAAGAGGGGACAACGAAGAGACAGCCAGGGCATTTCTGCGCACCGCATGGGCGCGCATCATGAAGCTCGATGCACCGAACGCCGCACCAATCCTCTCCTCAAGCGACTGGTTCAGGACAGCCACAGATATCCTCACGGCCGGCACGTTCCTAAACAAATCAGCCCTTACGGCCTACGCATCGATGGCGCAAAAGCTCTCTGCAGAGGCATATGGATTCGGAGACGGCATAGTGACGGTCTTCCCTTCACTCCCGCCGAGGTCTGACGAGACGGTCAGGGAACGCCCATCCAGCCGAAACCCCAAACCAGGTCCAGCTAATGACTGAATAAGAAACGGAGCAGAGCATGCCAGCGATCGCCGGTCCGCAACTGTCCATACCGAAATCAATCTCATCCGACTTTGCCGCGCCTTTCGCCGGACTTGCGACCGCCCTGGGCGCGTTGCCGATCGACATCGAGGACGTGGCGAGGATCGGCGCAGGCGAGACGCCGGTGGACCCCCTGCCCCCGCTGATCGCGATAGACGGAAGCCCGAGACCAGAAACCGCACCCGGCCCCATCCCCAAAGAAGGCACCTCTAAAAGGGGCTCCGGCTTTGAGCGCGACATGGGCCTTTTGCACGATCTCCTCGACATGCACCCCACGACGTTTCTCAGGGAATTCAACCTCTCCAATAAGGATTTTGACTGGGCGCACCAAAGCGAGCCGCTCAGCGAGTGCCCCTCGATGAGGGACATACTCGCATCGAGCGAAGCCTCCAAAAAGGCCCTGATCTTCTTTGCGCCGGCCTTCAAACGATTATTCGCCAGGTTCGCAACAGCGAGCACCAAGTATGCCAGAGCGATATCGTATCGCTCATCTGAAATAGCGACGGGCCGCAGCAGGACCGCAAAAACCAGGACAAGCAAAGTGCCTCCGCCGCCTGAAAGACCGTCGGTTGAAAAACCTAATGAACTGGAGTTCGCGATGCATCGCTTTCTCCACGGCGCCCTCCTGGCGAGGACCGGACAAGGCGATCATCTCGCCAAAGCGGAAAGGCTGTTCATCGAATCCGCTGCGCTCTTTGCCAAAGTCGAACGCTTCTGCGCAGCCGCGATGATGTCGGAACTCGTGAGCGACACTCAGCTCCGAAAAGGACGCATGCCGAGCACGACCAGACACGACGAGGCGACTCATTGGCTCAATGCGCTCGAGATCATCGGGCAAACCCCCGGACTAGAGGTCATACGCGATCGCGCATTGAACGCCGCCCAATACGAACCCGCGGGCAGCGGGACGCTGGAAAGGATATTCCGCGGTTTGACGGCGTATTTCGCCGACGTCGGAGATAAAGAAGAGTCATTGAAGATGCTCATCAGACAAACGTGGGCGCAACTCATGAAGACGGAAGATCTCACACCCTTGCCCGACACTCTCGTCGAAGCGTTGAAGAAAATCAAAGAACCGCCGCCCCCATCGAAGCTCAACATGTTCGATTGGTTCAAGGTTCACAACAACCTCATCGTGATCGGCGATCGTCTGAAAACCGACGGAAGATCGCAACATGCTGAGACCGCCGAAGCTCTTGCGCAGATGGCGTTTGGTTTTGCCAAAGAGATCACGACCGCAGAGGAGATTAAAAAGAACGGCGCCCCGGACTGAGACGACATCACAGCTTACGCCTGCGGCCCGTCCTCACTATCGCTTCCATCAGGGCCTTGGATTGAGGAGCCAGTCTCCTTACGCGGTGATACACGATCCCGATCTCGCGAAGTCCCCTGAGCTCCTTCACGCGAACGATAGCCTGACCGCGCAGCCTCTGCTCGCGCGCGGAGAGCTCGGAGATGAGCCCCACGCCCATACCCTGCTGCACCAGTGAACAGATCGCCTCGGGATAGTGCATCTCCATGCTGACCGCGGGCGCAATCCCGTGTTCGCGGAACACGTCCTCGATCAGCATGCGCGAGTGAGACGAAAGCGGGTATAGGATCAGCGGTTTTCCGCGCAGCTCGCGCAGAGAGATCGATCGGCCGACGAACTCGGAGCCCTGCGGCACCACGGCGACCATCGAGTCCCTGTAGACCGTGCTTGCGACGAGCCCCTCGGGGATGCGGTTGGTCACCGCGACCGCGAAATCGATCTCGTGGCCCGCCACCATGTCGACGAGCTCGCCGCTGGCCTTGACCACGGCTTCGATCTCGACCTCCGGGTTCTCGCGCTTGAAGGCGGAGAGCACTCGCGGCATGATCTCGATGGCCGCCGTGTCTATCATGCCGAATTTGACCTTGCCGCTGCCCACCCCCCCCGCGGCGGCGATGCCCCTCTGCACGTCGTCCGCCGCAGCGAGTATGAGCGCCCCCTCCCTGTACAGGAAGTCGCCTGCCGCAGTGGGATGCTGGCGCGCGACCGGATCGAAGAGTGCCACGCCCAGTTCCTTCTCCAGCGCGCGCACCTGCTGGCTCACCGCGGACTGGGTGAGCTTGAGCCTGCGGGCCGCTGGCGAAAAACCCCGCTGCCTGTACACCTCGCAGAAGATCTTTAAGCGCTTGAGATCCATATTAGTCATCCTAATGTTATCAAGTAATATAATTAATTTGACTTATACCAAGGGCGCTGGTACGGCAAGGAAAATTTAAAAGGAGGCAACATGACGACAGAGACAAAACCGCACACGATCAAGCCGGCCGAAGGGAAGCTCGGGGTCCTGCTGGTGGGCCTGGGCGCGATCAGCACCACGGTGATCGCAGGCATCGACGCAATAAAAAAAGGGCGCACGAAGCCGTACGGCTCGCTCACGCAGATGGGGACCATCCGCCTGGGCAAGAGGACCGAGCACAGAAGCCCCATGGTCAAAGATTTCGTCCCGCTGGCGAACCTCAACGATGTCGAGATCGCGGCATGGGACATCTTCCCTGACGACGGCTACACCGCCGCGAAGAAGGCCGGGGTGCTGAACGACACGGACCTCGAACTCGCGAAGACTGCGCTGGCCGCAGTAAAGCCGATGAAGGGCTACTTTGATCAGAACTGGGTCAAGAAGCTCGACGGAAACTACGTTAAGAGCGCCAAGACGAAGCGCGAGTATGCCGAGCAGCTCATGGACGACATCAAGCGCTTCCAGAAGGAGCGCGGGGTGAGCCGCACCGTAGTCGTCTGGTGCGCTTCCACCGAGACATTCGCCCAGAGGAACGACGCGCACAGCACGCTCGCCAAGTTCGAGAAGGCGCTGGAGTCCAACGACCCCACGATCGCGCCCTCAATGGTCTACGCGTATGCGGCGCTGAAGCTCGGCATCCCCTTCGCCAACGGCGCTCCGGGACTCACGGTCGACACCCCGGCGCTCTGCGAGCTCGCGAACGAGACGCGCACGCCGATCTGCGGCAAGGACTTCAAGACCGGACAGACGCTCATGAAGACAATACTCGCCCCCGGCCTCAAGGCGAGATACCTCGGCCTCTCGGGCTGGTTCTCCACGAACATCCTCGGCAACCGCGACGGCGAAGTGCTGGACGACCCGGGCTCATTCAAGACCAAGGAGGAGTCCAAACTCTCCGTCCTCGACACGATACTGCAGCCAGAGCTCAACCCGGACCTCTACGGCAATATCTTCCACAAGGTCCGCATCAACTACTACCCGCCGCGCGGAGACGCAAAGGAGGGTTGGGACAACATCGACATATTCGGGTGGATGAAATATCCGATGCAGATCAAGGTGGACTTCCTCTGCCGCGATTCCATCCTCGCCGCGCCGATCGTGCTCGACCTCGCTCTCTTCATGGACTTGGCCAAGCGTGCGGAGTTCAGGGGCATCCAGGAGTGGCTCTCCTTCTACTTCAAGTCGCCGCAGACCGCCGAAGGCCTGTATCCCGAGCACAATCTCTTCATCCAGGAGACCAAACTCAAGAACACGCTTCGCTGGATGATGGGAGAGGAACAGATCACGCATCTCGGGAACGAATATTACGGGATGTGATTCAAGATTCGCCTGTTGGAAAGACAAAACCCCCTGGGAGACCAGGGGGTTTTTTATGTTGGAGACGTCATTTTGCTGACGTTTATTGGTAGATTTTTACCCAGACGCCGACATCCCGCCATCCATCTGCCCTGTCTATACCAATAAATTCAACCAACTATAACAAATTAAAATAAACCCTCCGTTGGCACAGATTATGCTTATTTTATGAGGGTGGACTGTACATACCCCTATAAGGGGAATGGGAAGGGCTACAATATGAAACTCATCAGATTTTTGACGGTGGGCATCGTGATATTTGCCGGTTGCGCCGGCTACATCGATATGCCCGGGCCCTCAAGCCACACCATCCTTGCGCCGGAGCTCTCGGATATAAGGGTCTCGGCGCTGGGAGCGAACAACGACTTCGGCATGGTCCCCGGACTCTCGCTCGGAGGGATAACAATACCTGAATGCACGCAGGAAGACGGATCACCGATCGACTTTGAAGTCAGCTATTCCATGGATGACCTCCCGACCTGGCTCAGCTTCGATGCCTCCACGCGCGCCCTTTCTCTGACCGAGGGATCGATTGTACCTGTTGAGGCCTACGACGCGGCAGAGGTGACGTACGTGTGCACCGACGCCTCTGATCCTGGCGTCTCAGACTCGCGGACGTTTGTCGTAAACGATCTGGACGGCGGCGGCGCCGTCGACGGCAGGGAATATCAGCACGGGGAGATCCCGCTGCTGAACAAGACGGGCTATTTCAAGCTCACCCCCGGCAACGTCGATCTCTACAGGCCCGGCGGCCCATCCTTCCTTTTGCCCACCAACACCACCGGAGGGCTGGATTCCACGAATGCGGCGGATGATACCGAGGACTTTGACGGGGACGCTGGGGTGGCCGGGGGCGGAACTAACCTGGAGGAAACGATAAACGGGACCGACATATTCCTGTTCGCCACACAGGGCGCCTTTGCCCCGGCCGTCATCTATGCTACGGGCGCCAACCCCGTCGATATCATGGCCGCTGACCTTGACAGCGACGGAGACTTAGACCTGACCTCGAGCAACAGGAGCGGGGCCATCTACGACTTTTCAGTCTTTCTCAACAACGGCGACGGCACATACGCGGCCGGTGTCACCTACCCGACCGATAACCCGACTGTTGCCATCGCGGCCGCGGATCTTGACGCCGACGGAAACGTCGATCTCCTCACAAACCAAGATCCGGGAGTAACATCCGTGTTCATGGGACACGGAGACGGCACGTTCGATGCGCAGGTAGACTACGTAACCGGTGGAAGGTCGCACAGCATCATCGCTGCGGACCTCGACGGGGACGGTGATGTCGACGCTGCAATCGGCTTCACCACGCCGGACATATCCGTCCTGCTGAACAACGGCGACGGCACGTTCGGTGCTTCAACCGCATACGCCACAGGGGACTCCCCGCGACACCTTACGGCCGCGGACTTTGACAAGGACGGCGACCTCGACATCGCGACAGCCAACAGTGTGGACAACAATATATCGGTGCTCATGGGCAATGGGGACGGGACGTTTGCGGCCCAAACGGCTTACGACGTCGGCACCGGTCCGCTCAGCATCGTCGCATCGGACTTTGACGAGGACGGAGAGATCGATCTCGCGGTCGCAAACAATCTCTCTGACAATCTCTCGATCCTGCTGGGGAATGGCGACGGGACCTTTGCCGCAGAGGTGACCTACGGCACAGGCACGCAGCCGAACGGGCTCGCGGCGACTGATCTTGACGGCGACGGGAACGTCGACCTTGCCACGGCCAACTCGGGATCAAACGACGTGTCGGTGCTCTTCGGGAACGGCGACGGCACCTTTGCTGCGGACGTGGTTTACAGCACTGCCAGCACAGCGCCAATCGACATCGTCTCCGCAGACCTCGACAACGACGGCGCACTGGATCTGGCCACGATCAACAACAATGGCCTCATTGGCAACGTCATCTCCGTCCTCCTCCAGGACTAAGATCCGCCAATTCAAGAAATAACTTTAAATATCAGTGTGTTATAGTCTATAGTGTCAACGCTTGAACAAACCCCAGTCGCCCGATTCGGCCTCGAATGAAATAAGTGCTTGTAAATAATGATATCTGCCGCTATAAGCGCCCGGCAAGTGAATAGATCGATCAAAAGCGTGCGAAGGACAGCGTAATGGTTACGACTAAACGCGAGCCATATTGATAGCGCGCGTTTTTTGTTTTAACACGCTGTGATCGGTCAGAAGAAAGGAACGGTGTAGTATGACGGAAAGAAAAAAGGGTCAGGTGAAGTGGTTCAATGATGGGAAGGGTTTCGGATTCATCTCCCCCGAAGGCGGTGGCGAGGATGTTTTCGTGCACTTCCAGGCTATCCAGGGCGAAGGCTTCAAGTCGCTTCAGGAAGGCCAGACGGTCGAGTTCGAGGTAGTGAAGGGCCCGAAGGGCCTTCAGGCAGCAAACGTAACAAAGGCGTAAAGAACCGCAGGTTCACGCTGACAAGACACCCCGGCCCCAAAGGCCGGGGTTTTTTTACCCGTTACGACCCTCAGCGGTTTTTGATGATGTCCGATACCCTGTTTATGATGTAGTAGACGGTGGCGGCGCCGAGCAGGCTCATCATGGAGTATTTGGCGATCGCATACTCGGCGACATCATAGATCATGTACTCGGCATAACACGCAACGCCGGTGATGACTGCCGCCTCGGCTATCTTGAGGCCCACCGGAAGTTCTGAATTCCCCCCATTTCCATCCTGCATCCTCATCGCCGCTTCCAACATATATGCACTGGACGCAGGGGAGATCACCCTGCTGTCGAATGCGCTCTTGGCAAGATCTATGACACCCTCATGACCCGCGAACCCTGCGCGCACGACTTTTTGCCGGTCAGGCACCCTTCGGAACAGCCGCATCACGCCGGCGTCAAGACGAGGGCGCGCCTCGGAGATTATCTTTTCCCTGAATGCATCGACCTTATCAGCCCCTGCCTCCTGATCCGGAGCCGCAGGATCCAAGTCCGCAGGCCGCCACACGATGCGATTGGGTCTGAGGACCCAACTCTCCACCATGGGCCATGTCTCTGCGACCTGCGCAGGTGTCGTGCTGTTGGCAAAAGTTATCATCGCATGCAGCTGCAAGGCGAGTGACGGAGCGGGCCTGAAAATGTTGAACATGGCGGATACCTCCTCGTCGTATAAATATTGCCCTGCTTATACGCCACACACCGGATTTGCAAGGTGTTTTTAGGAAAAGGCGAAAACTGCCTGCTGAGATCAAGGGTTTTCAGTCACATCCTCTTGGGTATTCTCACTCCTCGGACCTTGTTGAAGATCTTCATGTAGGCCTCGACTGGAGCGCCCTCATCCTCCCAGGGGTCGCAGAAGAGATTCTTGATCTCCGGTTTTCCGATCTTCCCGCCGAGGAGCCCATAGTAAAGCCTGTCGCCCAGGATATAGCCGAGCGCATGCGTGACAGCGAGGAAGAGGTCCATGCGGCTGCGGAAGATCTCGGTGTAGGCCAGCGCCCTGCCCCTCTTCTCCATCCTCTTGTACTCCGTCACCAGCGCGGCGGTCTCGTGCTCGAGCATGCGCTCCCTGGGCACGCGCACGCTCTGGAAATAGGCGAGCAGATTGGCGAAGTCCTTCTCGTGATAGCACTTGCGCTTGTGGTTGATGATCTTGGAGCCGAAGAAGCCGAGCGCTTCATGGAGTATGTTGGCGTAGAACGCGTCCACCACCTCGCGCGGCTTCTCCTCGCCTGAGCAGAGGCTCTTCACAAAGTGGGCCGCCTCCTCGGCCGCATGGTTGAGCGAAAGGTTCGCGAGATAAACGAACTTAGTGCGGGCGATGTAGTAGCTCTCGCTCGCGAGTATCTGGCGTTTGATCGTCGCAAGCTCCCCCTTCGAAAACCTCTCGCTCTCGCGCAGTTTCTTGAGAAACGACAGGTCGCCGCAGGTGAAGACCTCGACCTCATCGCGCTCCTTGCCCAGCGCGATCCTTAAGAATTCGCAGATGCGGTCCGCGATCTCCAGGAAGCTCGACTTCGCGTCCGCGTAGTCGATCTCCCCCTCCTCGTGCTCCAGCCAGTTGAGGTACGAACGCTGACAGACCACGGGCGGGGTGTGCATGCGGCAGTAGTCGCCGCCTGAGAGCCTCACCACCTCTACGCTGTCGTCCTGCCCCATCTCGGCCAGCCTCCAGTAGATGGACTCGCTGTTCTCGTAGAGCGCCAGGTGCCGTTTTTTGAGGCCCGCCTTCTTGAGCTCGCGCTTGAGGTCGGCCGGCAGGTGCTGGGGCGCTATGTGCAGATCGCCGATCAAGACGAAGAGCCGCTTGTCCGGATTGACCCGCATGATGCGGGCCAGAACCCTGGCGGACGCAGCATCGCGGGTGCGCACGTCCGAGTCGGACGCGGCAGCGTCGATCGCGTACATGCGAATGCCGTGGTAGCGGCAGAAATCGAAGAGCGGCTTGAAGTTGTCCCACAGGTCGAAGACCCAATGCTCCTGCAGCTTGATCTTGCGGAGGAAGGTGGACTCGCTGATGCGGCCGTCGAGATACCTATCGAGCGCATCCTGGTGCCTCTTGTGCAGGAGTTCCAGACCGAGCACGAAGCGCTTGTCGCGCTTCACCACCGCCTTGAGCACGCGCAGGAAAGAACGCTGGGACTGATTGCAGGTGTGATAATCGCCCACGTAGATCACGTCCGAGGCTAGCGCCGCTTCGATCATCTCCTCGTGGTCGACCGGCTTCTCATAGCCCTTCACCGCGCGGCGATAGGCCTTCTCATAGGCGGCAAAACCCGGCTCCTTCACGAGGATCGAGTGATCTATGACCTCCCTGTTCCATCGCCAGAGTTTTTTCTGGAGATCGAGCAGCTCTGCGCGTGGAGATTTGGGCATGGCATTTTTTAACACATTCTAATCGGCTGAAAAACCAAAAAAGCGGTCAAAGTCCAGCTTGAGGGATGCGGCGAGGAGATAGTTGTTCCCGTGCGCGTTCTGCTGATAGTGGAGATTGCCCACGCGCTCGTAGCCTCCGGTCAGATGAAGGGTAGCGCTTGGCTTAAGCCTCCAGTCCAGATCCACGAGCCCCCTCCAGCGCTGCTCCGTGGGTCCGCTGGCTGTCTTGACGATCGGCCCTGCGGTCCCGTCAGGGTTCTGTTGCTCCCTGTACCTGTTAGACTGTCGGTAGTCCCAGCCGAACGTGAGCCCGGCCCAGAGCTTCGGCGAAATCGTCTTCCGAAGAAGCGCGTGCACGGATTGCCCGTCCGGACCCGTGTCGGAGCCGATCAGCCTCTGGTTCAGGGTCCAACCATCCGTGTACATGTCGTGCCGATACTGCAGCGGATTGATCGTAGTGAATTCGATTCTCAAGTCCATGGAGCCCGACGGATCCAGGGCAGGCAGATACACGCCCGCTAGATAGGAGCAACCCTGCGTGAGAGTTTTCTTGATCGACTTCCAGTAGTCCTCGATCGCCATGTTGGCGTACATCTCCAGGCCGCGCAGCTGCGGAATCCTGACGAGCAGATCGATCTCAAACTGGTGGTTGGCCTTGTTCGGTGAATCCGTATCCGTGCCTGCCGGCCTGAACCCGAAGAACTCTCCTATTATGTCCACGGCGGATAGTGAGGGAGCCCCCTCTCCGCCCATCTGGACCGCATGGCCAAACCCGAGCTCCACATACTTGGCCGGCGCAAGATCCAGCTTGTATCCCGCCATCCATGCCCGTTTCATGTCATAGCCCGGCCCGAAGTTCGCGCCATAGAGCGTATAGCGCCACCTGCCGAGATACTTGAATATCCACGGCAGCCTCGCGGCCTCCGGGTTCGTGATCCAGACGCCGTCGAGCGGCCTCGGGTTCGTGGAAAAAAGCAGGCTCCCGCACTCGCCCGGTCCCCAGATCATCGAATCGCGGCCGGCCTTTATCGAGAAATTGCCCGCCCTGAAGGTGGCGTACCCGTTCTGCAGGTACGCGTGTCCCTGCAAGTCGTCGTTCAGACGCATCATGTCCGCCTCGAAGCGAGGGCTGACATAGGCTGAAAAATATCTGCCCAGTTCGAAGCGTCCCACGGCCTCAACCGCAAAGAGCCCGCCGTCGATCGGGTGTCTTCCGAGATTGTAGTCAGCCAGGGGGTTGACCCAGGCGTCGATGGAACCGCGCCCGTTGTTCGGAGGTATCTGCGTAGGCGGGCTGTCGAGGTAGGCGGCGTCGAATATGACCTTTTCCAGGGGGTGTATGCGATAGCGCATGCGCTCACCGGAGGCGGCGCCCATATCCACGAGCTCGTCGCGGAACTCCTCCTTGAACCTGTCCAGCACTATGTTTATCTCGCGCCTCTTGGCGCGTCGCCGGACGAATTCATCGAAGCCCTCGGCCTGCCCAAGCTCTTCATCGTTTTTCTTGAGAGCCTCGATAGCCTCCGCGGTCATCCTAGCGAATTCCCAGCGCGGATGAGTCCTCTGCCCCCGCACCGGAGGTTCCACGAGCCCGAATGCGACGAGTTTGTCCAGGTCCCGATAGAGGGAGCTGTCGGGAGGCACCTCTGAGGAGCTGCGCCAGCGGTCCGCGCAGAGCGCACTGCTTGCGGCGCAGATCAGGGACAGCGCCAGGATCAGGGCTGCTAACCTTCGCATACCCCCTCTTTCTCCTCCGCGCCCTTGAGCTCCGGTTTTTCCCTGCGCATGTTGATGGCGAATATTATGACCGAAGGCACTATGAACATCGCGGCCATGATGGCTGCGATCTCTCCCATCACCGCGACGTATCCGAACTGGGCCACCGCCTGGTTCGTCGATTTCGTCAGCACCAGATAACCTATGATCGTCGTGATCGAGCAGAGCGCCACCGCCCCGCCGGTGTGTCTGATGATGTCGAACGTCCTCGTGCGCCTCTTCTCATGGAAGCGCATCGCGATGTTGATGGAGTAGTCCACGCCGATGCCGAACGTGAGCGGGATCGCGATGAAGTTGAAGAAGTTGATCTTGATGTCGAAGATCGCCATGCATGCGATCATCACGAGGCCGACCCAGACGAGCGACAGGATGATCACGTAGCTCTCGGAGAGCCTCCTGATAAGGAGGATGACGAAGATCGAGACCGCGATGAAGGAGGCCGCCATCAGGATCGGCGCCTCTTGCTTCACTATCTTCACCAGGTCGGAGAATATCAGCGATTCGCCGGTCGCATGGAAGGTGCGGCCGTCCGGAAGTCTTATCTCCTGTATCGTGTCCGCGAACCTCATCAGGTTACGGCCGTCGGTGAGCGGCATTCCGGACCTGGGATTGATGAACGCGAAGGTCCCGACGTTGCCGTCCAGATCCTCGAAGTTCCGCACCAGGTCGCGCGGAAGGTCGTCGACCGTCAGGATCATCTTGTTCAGCGACTTCTTCATCGTCCTCAGCCGATCGCCGAGTTTACCCTTGACCTCGCCGACCCATTTCTCGCTGAGCAGATTCTGATAGCTGGCCAGCACAGCGGCCTTTTTTTCCTGGTCCGATGGGAGGAGGTCGAAGACGTTCACGCAGCTGTCCACCATCCTGTCCGCCGGCTCCCTCATCTCGTTCTGCCGCATCACGGCGTCGCATACCGCGGGCCCCTCCTCGGCCTTATCCAGGAGGACCACCGCCGGCGTCATGGAGCCGACCCAGAGCTTTGACACCCGCCTCTCCAGCGCCTCGGTGCCGGTGGTCGCAGAGGAGCGGTTGCGCAGCTTGGAGAAGTCGTATTCGAGGCTGTTTGGGAGGAACCTGTAGGTGATCACGCCGGCCACTGCCGCCACCAGCGAAAACACCAAGATGATCGCGAGCGGAAAATGAGAGAGAGCCTTGTCCACCTCGGGCAAGAGCGCGCTCTGGCGCCTGGGCGGCATCAGACCCTTGAACATCGTGAGCACCCTCTCGGATATCACGACCATGAGCGGCAGCAGGAATATGGTGGTGAGCCAGGTGGCCATCACCCCGACCGACCCTATGAAGCCGAACTGAGAGAGCCCCTTCACCCTCGCTATCATGAGCACGATGAACGCGACCGCGGTGGTGGCTGCCGCAAGAAACGTCGGCACAGCGGTCCTGGCGAGGGCGAATTCCATGGCAGGTCTGGGCGAGATCCCCGCTTTGCGCTCCTCCAGATACCGACCCATGACTATGATGCCGTAATTGATGCCGGTGCCGATTATGATGCTCGCGAGGAACGCGGTCTGCGCATTGAGATAGCCGATCGCCACCCTCGTGATCGCGAACGTGAAGGTGATGCCGATGACGAGAGTCGCGCCGAGGAAAGCTATGACCCTGAGCCTCAGGAAATAGAGCCCGAGCGCCAGGCAGACGAGGAAAATACAGAGGGCGGCGGTGGAGAACATGTCCGTCTTGAGCGTGTCGTACTCCTCCACCGTGGTCACGAGATTGCCGCAGAAGCCCACCCTCATCTGCGGCGAATAGGAGTCCGGGTTCATGGAAGCCGTGATCGCCTTGACCTTGCCTATCAGCTCTCTGGCGCGGTCGACCTCGATGGAGGTACCCTGCGGCCTGACCATCAGGATGAGGAAACGCCCCTCCTCCCCGCCGTAATAGTTTCCGTAGACGGCTAGCGGCATCTTGACGTTGCCCTCGTTGCGCTCCTTTATGTCTTCAAAATTCAGGCTGATCGGAGGCGCCGCATCCTCGGCCTCGAGGTCCAAAAAAAACGGCGTGCGCTTGAACTTCTCGTAGTCGACCAGGCGCTTGACCCTCGAGTAGAGTTTCTTGAGGTCCTCTACGTCGATAAAATGGAGTATGTTCTCCTCGTAGAATTTCTTGATCTGGTCGACCTTGGCGATAACATAGCGGACCTCCTCCTTCGGCAGCTCCGAAAGTCTCGCGTTCAGATCGTCGATGAAACGCATGTTGGCGGCAGGATCAGGGCTATCGACCGTGACGGTCAGCACCGACGTTCCGCCCACCTTCGCGAGCATCCGGTCGAGTTCGACCACGCTCTGCGACTTATCCGGCAAAAGCTCCTTGAGGCTGGAGCGGAGTTTGAGGCCGGACGCGAGCCAGAAAGAGGCGGCGAGCAGCAGGACGATAGCCGCGCCGCACAGGAGCCTGCGCCTATTCGCAAATCCCAGGTATGCGTGGAAAAATCTGTCGAGCCTCGTCTCCATATCAGTGCTGAAACCTCATCGCCCTGCGAACTGCGCACTTTATCGCATAGAGCGCAGCGAGCATCGCGTTGACCGCAAGCTCGGCCTTATAGACTATGAAGCCGTCCGTGTTCGCAGCAGACGGAGGCTGAAATGTATACAGGGGGTTGCCCAGAAACGCGCCGACCGCATCGGGCGAGCGGAAGAAATCGACAAGCGCGAATTTCGCCGGGGTCAGCGGCCAGAGCACATAGATCGGGTAGGTGTACGTGATCGTATCCGCGAATATATGCAGCAGATAGCCCAGACAGAGGAAAAAGAAGACCCTCGAATACGACGCGGCCTTGAGCAGCCACTTCACCGGCGGCGTCGCGATCAGCGGGACGATGAGCGCGGCGAGCGGCGTATGAAGGATATTGTGCGGCCTCCACATGCCCTCGGGTACCGAGCCCGTGAGCTTCAGGGCGATGACGTCGAACATGTGGGTGTAGGCTGAGAGGACCTGGCCGCCTATAAGGATGCATACGAAGAATTTTCTCCGCTCATCCTTCCGTCCCCAGAAGAAGAGAAAGAATATGAGGGCCGCGTTGCCGAACCAGTCATGCAGATGCATGCCCCAGCTCCCCGGCGCGAGAAAGAGCGAAAGGACAGAGAAGACGATGAGAAAGAGAAGATAATAGGCAAAGCAGAGCGTCGTCTCTCTCTCGTCAGTCAGATCGACGTTCCCGGCGACCGCCGCCTCGCACATGAAATGGCCTATAGGAGTCATTTCAAACGTTCCAGTCTATCGAAAATTCAGCGGATCCTAAAGGGGAAGCCCGTATCGCCCGCGAAGGCGGGAACAGGCGCGCGTGAGCGCATCCGCGCCGACGTAGGCGATCCCCGCAACCGCCCATCCGGCGAATATGTCGACGACCCAGTGGTGCCTGAGATAGACGGTCGAGGCCCACAGGCCGATCACCAGCGGAATATATGCGTACCAGACGACACGGCAGATCCTGTTCATGTTCCGAAACTTCCATGCGTAGATCAAGGCGACGCTCGACAGACCCACGTGCAGGCTCGGGAACGCGCCGCCGGAGATCACGGAGAGGCTGTCCCACGCCCCCTGCAGATGGTTGAAGAGGAAGAGACCCTGCAGCCTCACCGGATCCGTGAAGAGCGGCTCTATGAAGTAACGGGGCGGCGACGCGGGCAAAAAGACGTAGCCCAGAAACCCTAGGATGAACGCGAGCGTGAGCGTAAGGGCCATGTGCCTCAACTCGGAGCGCATGTCCCAGATCGAGAGAAGGAACATGATGACCAGCGGCTCTGCAAAATAGAGGGCGTACAGACCGGCGAAGACATCCGTGAGCATCGGAGAATAGAAGCGCTGCGCCCAGAGGGTCGGCTCCACGCCGAAGATCGCCACGTCCCATGCGTGCAGCGTGCCGGCTATGTCGAAGTCCATGGCCTGGCCGGCGACGTCGTGCATGTTCTCGTATATGAACACGATGATCAGGAACGGGACCCAGTCGCGCAGTATGTGCCTGACCTCATCTTTCCACTCCGTAGGCCTTTGCCATGCCGCGGTCACCACGGCCGCCACCATGATCGCCAGCGGCAGCAGCGCCGAGGCCTGGAAGAAGCGGATGCTGCCGCCCATGGCCAGAACCGAGGTCACGAGCATGAGAGCCATCGCGCCCAGTATCACTATGTCAAAGCCCAAGTGGGCGAAGTGGAAGAGCACGCGCTCCTTTGCCCAGCAAAAAAACGCGGACAGGGAAAAACCCTTAGGGGTCATGCCGAATTCAAAGGTCCCGTTGGCGGTTGACATGGGTGGGTTGGTGTATATCTATGAAATTGGAATTTCAATAGAAAACCAAGGGGTTAATTAATTGACAAATCAACCCCTTTCCCTCATAACCCCTCGAATCCATGAATGATTTGGCCTTGGGGAGCCTTCCGGATGAAGATAGGCATAGTCACAGAGTACTTCTACCCCACGCTGGGGGGCATAACCGAGAACGTGTACCACTTCTCAAAGGAGCTCCTGCGCCTGGGCCACGACTTTAAGATAATCACGGGCAGGAGCAGCGAAAAACCAAAGATAGAGCAGGCCATCCTCGACCGCATGATCTGCGTTGGCCGCAGCACCCCGGTATTCTTCAACTCCTCCTGCGGCAGGGTCACCTTCGGCGCCGGGCTCAAGAGAAAGATGAACGAGGTGCTCGAGGAGGAGCGCTTCGACATCATGCACCTGCACTCGCCCCTCTTCCCGACCCTGCCGATGATCGCGAACACCCGGTCGAGGGCGCCGATGGTCGGGACCTTTCACACGGTGCTGGGGGGCACGGACGACATATACTACAAACTTTACAAGAAGCGCTGCCTCGCCCTGCTCGACCGCATAGACGGCCGCGTCGCGGTCTCGGAGTGCTGCGCCGCAGAGCTCACGCGCTACTTCCTACGCGACTTCGACGTCATCCCCAACGGCGTGGACGTGGAGTGGTGGACGAAGGGCAGACCGATGGAGAAGTTCTCGGACGGCAAATTCAACATCCTCTTCATGGGCAGGCCCGACACGAGAAACGGGCTCGACGTGCTCATCAGGGCGTTCGCGCGCGTTCACAGGCGCAACAAAGAAACGAGGCTCATCGTGGTCGGCGACGGGCCGCTGGCCTTCTACTTCCACAGCATCGTGCCGCACGACGTGCGCGAGGCGATCGTGTTCGAAGGTGCGGCGCACGACAAGAGGCCCGACTACCTGGCCAGCGCGCATGCGTTCTGTTTCACCCCCTCCATCGCCTCGTTCGGGATCACGATCCTGGAGGGGATGAGCGCCGGCCGCGCCATGATCGCCTCGGACATCGAGGCCTTCAGGGCGCTGGTCACGCACAACGAGAGCGCCCTGCTCGTCCCGCCCGGCGACGACTCGGCGCTCGAGGGGGCCCTGGAGAGGCTCATAGGGGACGAGGAGCTCCGGGAGAACCTCGGGGTCACGGCTGCGCTCCGAGTCGACCGCTTCGACTGGAAGCGGGTTGCGGAGATACAATTGGAGTATTATAAAAAGATACTGGGATGAAAAAAACCGCGATCACAATAACGGGCTGGATCATAACAGCGGCGCTGATCTGGGTGATGCTGGCCAAGATCGATCTGCGCGCGCTGTGGGACGAGATCACGCGCGCTAACTGGTGGTATCTTGCCGCGGCCGCGGCGGTCAACATCACGGTCATCCTGCTCAAGGCCCTACGATGGCAGTGGCTGATGAGCCCCAGCCACCGCGCCCGCTACGGCAACATCTTCAACGCCTCGATGATAGGCTTCGCCGCAAACAACGTGCTGCCAGTGCGCGGCGGCGACTGGCTCAAGATCTACCTGCTCGGAAAGTGGGAGCGCGCGAGCCGCGCGATGCTCGCTTCCGTCACGGGGCTCGACAAACTCTTCGAGGCGATCTCCATCCTTCTCCTCTTCAGCGTGCTTTCGCTGCACTCCACCTTTCCCGATTGGGTCGTCAAGGGCACGATGATAGTCTCCATAGTAGCGGCGATATCGCTGCTCATCTGCATACTGCTCATGTTCCACCACAGGCGCGCCAGCAGGGACGATACCGGGACTGCGGGCAGGGTCTCGAAGCTCGCGGCTCAACTCGGCTCCGGAATGCTCGTGCTGGCCAGCAGCCGCCTGATCTTCGCGACGCTGGCCCTCTCGATCGTCATATGCCTCCTGCAGATCGGGACGATCTGGCTTTGTCAGCTCGCCTTCGGCCTCCACCTGGCATTGTGGGTCCCGGCGCTGGTATTTGTGGCCATCAACCTCGCGATCATAGTCCCTTCCGCGCCGAGCGGACTCGGGCCCTTTGAGGCGGCCGCGGTGCTGGCATACTCCTGGTTCGGCGTGAACGCCGCGCTGGGGCTGGGCATCGCGCTGTGCTATCATGCGGTGCAGTTCATCCCCGTGACAATAACCGGCGCGATACTGTACATGATCGAGATCAAGCCCGGAACGCGGAAGGAATTGAAGATGAACAGTACGGAGGTATTATGAAAGACAATTACATAGTCGGCCTCATCGGGGCGGGAAACATGGGCGAGGCGCTCATCAAGGGGCTCATGCGCTCGAACCTCGTGCGCTCGTACGAGATACTGGCCTCCGACCTCGCGCCCAGACGCGTGCGCTATCTCGAGAAGGCCTACGGCATCCACACCACGCGGAAGAACCACGCTGTGATCAACGCATGCAATACCGTCATCCTCGCGGTCAAACCCCAGGACATGGAATCGGTCTGCGAGAGGATCAGGCACCTCATCACCAAAGACCATCTCTTCATATCCATAGCGGCGGGAATCGACTTCAAGAGGCTCCGCAAATACCTGGGAGCGAAGCCCAGGATCATCAGGGTCATGCCCAACCTGCCGGCGGTCATCGACGAAGGGGTGTCGGCGATATACTGCGGACCGCGCATGCCGGAGCGCTACCGCCGCTTCGCGCACCAGGTCTTCCAAGCGGTCGGCCAGACCGTGGACGTGCGCGAGGAGAGGCTCATGGACGTGGTGACCGGCCTCTCGGGCACCGGGCCCGCCTATTTCTTCGCCATGATGGAGGCGATGGACGCAGCAGGGGTGAAGCTCGGGCTCACGCCGCAGATGTCGCGGCTTCTCACCCTCCAGACAGCGGTCGGAGCGGCGGAGCTCGCATCGCAGAACAGCCGCTCCCCCCGCGAGCTGCGCGCACAGGTGACCTCTAAAAAGGGGACCACCTGGGCCGCGATGAATCACATGAAGAGAAAAAAATTCTGGAAGACCATGGAGGAGGCAGTCCGCGCAGCCACCAGGCGAGCCAGACAGCTGAGGGCGTAAAGGCGCGGCCCGCCATCCGTCACCTTGAAGATCCGAGAAAGAGACAACGGAGTCACGATCGAATGCCGCGTCACCCCGCGCGCAGGCAAAAGCCGGATCAAGGGCGTGCGCGACGGCGTGCTCATGGTGGCGCTGGCTGCTGCCCCTGTCGATGGCGCGGCGAACGAGGAGCTGATCGAGTTCCTCTCCGATGAGCTTCGCATCCCCAAGTCCCGCATCTCGATCATCTCGGGCGAAAAATCCCGCGACAAGGTGGTCCTGATTCAGGGCATTAACACCATGAACCTGCTTAATAGTGTCGATCTCAAACACTATAAAGCAGGTTCGTTTAAATGATTATCCGACGTCCATCCTCCATCTATAGATTGGATAAAATTCTTTACTCCACATGGAGATAGACTAAAATGGGGTATCCAGACCACAGCCCCAGGTGGGGAGAAGATTCCTCGGAGGAGAGAGTTTCGATGCCGATCTACGAGTACTCGTGCAAATCCTGCGGCAACCACTTCGAGTGCATGCAGAAGATCTCGGAGCCCCCTATTGCCCCCTGCCCCAAGTGCGGCGACACGGCGGACCGGATCATCTCGATGACCGCCTTCTCGCTCAAGGGCGAGGGATGGTTCAAGGACGGGTACGCGAAGGGCAAGATCACTGAGAGTTCGAAGTCGAAGTCTGAAGGTTCGAAGACGGATACAACCAAAACAAAATGATCGAAAAGATCGACAGGCCGGACACGCCGAACCCCTACTCCATCTCCCAGGCAAAGGAGACCAAGGAGGACCGCCACCAGCAGCACAACCCCAAGGAGGATGCGGAGCGCGAACGCAAACGCCGCATCGAGGGCAAGGAATGGCAGAAGTTCGGCAGGCGCACGGTCGTGATCAAGCCGCTTCGCGTGGCGCGCGAGAAGATAGCCCGCTGCCTTTTCAAGTCGGTGAGCCTCCACAGCGGCATAGGCACGCTCAAGGTCGACGTGGCCTGGGTCGACGGAAAGACGACGCGCGACGCGCTGATGCTGGTGCACAGGCTGGAGGATTTCTTGAAGCTCCGCGGCCTCTCCGCCGGGGAGGTGGTGCCGGAGGCGCTCTGGGTGAGAGGACCCACTGTGGAGATGGGGATACCTCACGTCATGACCGAGGCCGGCGCCCTGTCGGGCCGCGACATGGAGTCCAGGCCCCCTGTGAAACCTGCAGCCGCGGAGAAAAAGAAAGGCTTCCTGAAGAGTTCCGGGATCCTGAACGAGGACACGGGCGCCCCCAACTGGGGGTTGACCATGTTGTATGCGTTCGTCCTCGCGCTTGTCGTGGCAGCGATCGTCGCGACGATATCCAAGCTCGGCTGACGGGCTAGACGGAGAAATTATGGGCGATT
>Ga0265297_10002869_pt1 | contig 33218 bp, 18 predicted proteins | sample Munlanlwell13791_FD_192502 | JGI IMG/M metagenome (GOLD analysis project Ga0265297, IMG submission 192502) | Leachate microbial communities from a municipal landfill in Southern Ontario, Canada - Leachate well 137-91 | ecosystem: Engineered > Solid waste > Landfill > Unclassified | place...
TGCCGGGTGACTGTTGGCGGCCATGGAGCCGTTTCGGTCGACGGAAGCAGTGCTTGACGCGGCGGCGTGGGTTCGGGAATCTCCTGAGCATGAGCCAGCTTCAGGCACGCACTGTCATCCACCCACGGGTTCTGCTTTCAAGAATCGCGATGGTGGCTTTGACGACCGTCGCGGTATGGACCAACGCAATGGCGGCGGAGCCGTGGTGGCCGGAGTTCCACGGGCCAACTCGCGACAACCACTCGCGCGACACCGGGCTGCTGAAAGAGTGGCCGAAGGAGGGGCCGAAGCTGCTCTGGAAGTTTTCCGACTGCGGCCGGGGATTCGGCTGCGTTTCGATAGCCGAAGGACTCCTTTTCACGACGGGTGATTTTGATGACGAGTTGATGGTGTTGGCGGTGGATCTGGGCGGACGCTTGAAATGGAAGGCGCCGAACGGCAAAGCGTGGAAAGGCGCGCAGCCCGGCGCGCGCACCACGCCCACCTACAACGACGGCGTCGTCTATCAGATGAACGCCCACGGTTTGCTGTCGGCGTTCACTGCTGCCACCGGCAAACCGCTTTGGTCGGTGGACCTCAAGGAACGGTTCGATGCCCAAAGCGGAGGCTGGGGTTTCACGGAGAACGTCATCATCGAAGGCGACATGCTGCTCTGTATGCCCGGCGGCGCCAAAGGCCGTGTCGTGGCGCTCAACAAAAAGACCGGCGCGACGATCTGGGCCAACACGGAAATCCCTGATCGCGCCGCCTACACGTCGCCGATCATTGTGACGCACAATGGCGTGCGCCAGTTCATTACACTGGCCCATGAGACCATCCTGGGGGTGGATGTGCGCACGGGCAAATTGCTTTGGAGCCACAGGCATCCGAGCACCTGCGATCAGAACGTCACGTCGCCGATTTATAACGAAGGCGCGGTTTACGTGACGAGCGGCCATAAGGCCGGCGGACGCATGGTGAAAGTCAACGCCGACGGTCGGGGCGCGACGGAAGCGTGGTTCGGCACCGACCTCGACAATTGCCATGGTGGCGTGATAGCGCTCGATGGTTACCTCTACGGCAGTGGTTGCCGGCTCTACAAGAAAGGCCTCGTCTGCCTGGAGTTCGCCACCGGCAAGACGATGTATAATGCCCGCGAGATTGGAAAGGTCTCGGTCACCTACGCCGCCGGCCGGCTGTATTGTCTCGGCAACGATTGCTCGATGTCGCTGGTGGATGTGACGCCACAGCGCGCGGCGATCGTCAGCCGGTTTGCACCGCCGTGGGAAAACAAGCCGCCATGTCTCTCTCATCCGGTGGTGTGCGGCGGACGGCTTTACATCCGCCACTTGAACGAACTGTTCGCTTACGATGTGCGCGCCGGTCGTTAGCCTTTGTCCTCCTTACAATCCATGAAAGCATTGGTTCTCAAAGCTTACAAAGAGTTCGTCATCGAAGACGTGCCGGTGCCGGAGTTCGGGCCGGACGAGGTACTTGTTGCGGTCAAGGCGTGCGGCATCTGCGGCAGCGACGTGCACGGAATGGACGGCAGCACCGGGCGGCGGCGGCCGCCGATCATCATGGGCCACGAGGCGGCAGGCGTGATCGCGAAGACCGGCGGCGCGGTGACCGGGTGGAAACCGGGCGACCGTGTGACGTTCGACTCGACGATTTATTGCGGCCAGTGTGATTTTTGCCGTGCGGGCAGGATCAACCTTTGCAGCAACCGGCGCGTGCTCGGTGTCTCGTGCGATGAATACCGCCAGGACGGCGCGTTTGCGGAGTTCGTGGTCGTGCCGGCGCGCATCCTTTATCGCCTGCCGGACGCGCTGTCGTTCGAGCACGCAGCGCTGGTGGAGCCGTTGTCCATCGCGCTCCATGCTACGCGGGTGGCACAGACGTCACGTGGTCAGGCGGCGGTGGTCATCGGGGCAGGCATCATCGGCTTGATGTTGGTTCAGGCACTGCGAGCGACCGCGTGCGAGCAGATCATCGTAGTGGATGTTGCCCCGGATCGGCTGGCCATGGCGGCGCAGCTCGGCGCGACCGCCACCATCAACTCCGCCAACGCCGACGCGCCGGCGGAAATCCTCTGGCTGACAAACAATCGTGGTGTGGACCTGGCCTTCGAGGCGGTTGGTATCACGGCGACGGTGGACCTCGCGGTGCGTTGCGTGCGCAAAGGCGGCGCGGCGACACTGGTGGGCAACGTCACACCGAAAGTGGAACTGCCGTTGCAGGTCGCGGTGGCGCGCGAGCTGACCATTCGCGGTTCGTGCGCATCAAGCGGCGAGTATGCCGATTGCCTGGGTCTGCTGGCGCGCGGCACGGTGCAGGCTTCGCCGCTTATCAGCGCGGTTGCGCCGCTCGCGGAAGGCGCGGCGTGGTTCGAGCGTCTCTACCGCAAGGAACCGGGCTTGATGAAAGTCATCTTGAAACCGGGCGAATGAAATCCGGACGAAAACCATGAACACCAACCTCTTTGACCTCACCGGCCGTGTTGCCATAGTCACCGGTACCAGCCGCGGGCTGGGCCAGTATCTCGGCCGCGCGCTTGCCCACGCAGGCGCGGACCTCGTCATCACGAGCCGCGACACGAAAACGCTGGCGCCGTTCCAACGGGAAATCGAATCGCTCGGCCGCCGCGCATTGCCGCTGGCGCTCGACGTGCGCGATCACGATAGCATCCAGCAGATGGTGGCCGCCGCCGGTGCGCATTACGGGAAGATTGACATCCTCGTGAACAACGCCGGCTGCAACGTTCGCAAACCTGCGCTGGACGTGACGTGGGACGACTGGAATCTCGTGCTCGACACCAACCTGCGCGGCACGTTCTTCGTCGCGCAGGCAGTGGCGCGGCACATGATCGAGCGGAAATACGGTCGCATTATCAACATCGGCTCCGTGACGTGCGTTGCTGGCTACGCGGGACTCGGCCCCTATGGCGCGAGCCGCGGCGGCGTGAAGCAACTCACGATGAGTCTTGCCGACGACTGGGGCGTCCACGGCATCACCGTGAACTGTCTCGCGCCCGGCTGGTTCAAGACCGCGCAGAATGCGGTGATGTATGAGAACAAGGAGTGGGTCGAGTATCTCTGCGACCGCATCCCGCTGAAACGTCCCGGCCAGCCGCAGGACCTCAACGGCGCGGTGGTGTTTCTGGCGTCGGAGGCGAGCGGCTACGTCACCGGCCAGACGCTGCTGGTGGACGGCGGCATCTCCACCGGCGCAACACGTGCGTTGCCGAAGAAGAAGTAGATACAGCGCAGATTTCCTGTAACAAATTTCGGGCTTCGCTTCTGAAGAAGGTGTATGAACACATCTGAGGCGAATCCGGCCATGCCGAACGGAAACACATGCCCTCAATGCGGCGCCGCGTTGCCGGCGGGCGCGTTGGCGGGACTCTGCCCAGTCTGCCTGCTCAAGCAAGGCGCTGCCGCCGATACCGCGCCGCCGCCCGGGGCAGCGCCGTTCACCCCGCCGAGCGTTGCTGAACTGGCAAAACTTTTCCCGCAGTTGGAGATTATATCGCTCGTCGGCCAGGGCGGCATGGGCGCGGTTTATAAAGCGCGCCAGAAACATCTCGACCGGATCGTTGCGCTGAAAATCCTGCCGCCCGCCGTCAGCCACGATCCGAAGTTTGCCGAGCGGTTCACACGCGAGGCCCGGGCGCTGGCCAAGCTCAACCATCCGAATATCGTCACGCTCTACGAGTTCGGGCAGGCCGACGGGTTGTTCTATTTCCTGATGGAATTCATGGACGGCATGAACCTGCGGCAGTTGCTCAACGCAGGCCGTGTCACACCGAAAGAGGCGCTGGCCATTGTTCCGCCCATCTGCGACGCGCTCCAGTTCGCGCACGACCGCGGCATCGTCCACCGCGACATCAAGCCGGAGAACATCCTGCTCAGCAAAGGCGGTCAGGTGAAGATCGCTGATTTTGGCGTGGCCAAGATCGTCGCGAGTGAACCGGCGACAACCGCCGCCGGCGGGGCCGTTGCGCCTCTTCCCGCGCAGACCGATGGGGGCTTGGTGATGGGCACGCCGCAATACATGGCCCCGGAGCAGACAGAACATCCGTCGGAAGTAGATCACCGGGCTGACATCTACTCACTGGGCGTCGTGTTTTACCAGATGCTCACCGGCGAACTGCCCAAGGGTAGGTTCGAGCCGCCGTCGAAAAAAGTGGTCATTGATGTGCGCCTCGACGAGGTCGTTTTGCGCGCGCTGGAGAAGGAACCTTCGCGGCGCTACCAGCAAGTCAGTGAAGTGAAGACGCAGGTGGAAACCATCGCGACCACTCCCCCTTCACCCGGCGCATCCGCCCAGACTGTGCCGGCAAGCGCGCCTGCGGCGGGCCAGGCGTGGCAATCCCCGACAATGGGTTGGGGCCATTTCATTGGCTACTTGTTCGGCATCACTTTCACGTCTCCGCTGGCCTTCAAATGCGCGAATCTCTCCGCGCTCGGCTTTCTCGGTTCGCTTGGCTTTTTGGGTTACGTGTCTCCCGACTGGCATGGCTTTTTTGGTTTCTCCGGTTTCGCCGGTCTGTTTGGCTTGATTGGCGTTGCTTTCATGATCGAGATGGCTGCCCGGGGCAAACGAGGCGATCCGTCGGCGCTGCAATTCGTCGTCGTGGGGCGGCGCGGCGGCAAGGCGGTCGTCAACTGGCCCGGTGTCTTGCTCTCCTTCGTCCTGATGCTGGCCATCATGGAGGTCGCAACGATTGTGACATCCTTGGTCTTGGAGGAGAGAGTCAACACAAACGCCATGCTTGCGACATTCCTCATTGCGCTCATGATCACCGGCATCCGCATCCGACGCGGACAGACAATGCCGGTGGATCAGTTGGTGTCGCTGGATACGCCTGCTGTTGGTTTCCCGGCGTCGAGCAAACTGGCTCAACAAGCAGCGAATCCGCTGCCCGTTCTGCAGTTTTGGCAGGCGTTGGAGGATGAGGATTATGCGCGGGCTTGGGAGCGGACTGCCCCGTATTTTCAGCGGGACGTTGGCAAGGATGAATGGATGGCGCGGATGGAAAAAAACCGCCGCCCACTGGGCAAGGCTGTGCGGCGCGAACAGTTTCCCTTCTGTTGGCTTAACGTCGGGATACGCCATGAAACCCGCTGCAAGACCACTTTCGGCAGCGAGCGAACGGCGATGGAAACGGTGGTTGCCGCGCTGCAACCTGATGGTGAATGGCGGATTGAAAGCTATCGCCTCGAATTGATTGATGCTGTTCCCGCAACGCCGCCCGCGCCACTGGCTGTTGGCGTCCCGGCTTCAACCGGTCCGGAACCGAGGCCACCTCAAGGCGCGACACCAACGGGGGTCGCCGCACAGCCAGCGGTGGCAACCGAAGAGGTTTGGCGGCGTCTCCACTGGCCGAACGTGTTGCTGTTCTGCGGGACGCTCGGACTGGCGGTGTTGGGCGGCAATCTCGCCATTGCCCTGATGCTTTGGTTGCTGACGGAGGAACCTTGGCCGATGTTCCAACCCCGCGAATTGCCGTGGGTGTTCGGGTTGATGGCGGCCAGCGCCGTGATGCGCATAGCGGCGCTAAAACTGGGGGCCGGCGATGCGGCACGAGCCGCAGCCGCGCCGGCAGCCAAGGCCAGCACGGCGAAAAAAATCATCGGCGCGTTGCTGGTGATGGTCATGGCGGCTGTCATGGCCGCTGGCGTGACGGTGCTCATCTGGGCTTGGACGCGGACGATCTCTGCGACTGCCCTGGCTGGCAGCTGCTCAGTGGCCGACATGGCCCGGATTGCGGTATGGATCTGCATAGCTGTCGCGGTAGGTTGGTTGATCCTCCAACGTGTCTGGCGCGCGCCGGGCAAACCACGACTGTCGCTCGTTGTCCAACGAGAGGGACAGCGGGTTATTCACTGGCCAGTGGTTAGGATTGCGCTGCTTCGAATTGGAGTGATTCTCGCGGTGCTGTGGTTTGTGCAGGCTGGCGCATCCATCATCGCCGTTTTGACCCTCCTCCTATTGCTTAAACTGGCATTCTTCTTGATTCGAGGTTGGACGATGCCGTTGGATCAATTGTCCGGTTGGAGACCGGAAGTCGTCGCCAGCGCGCAGCATCGTGGATTCAAGTTGTTCTGGGGGGTTCTGGTGGGTGTGGCTGTCGCCCTGGCAGTGCGCACGTGGGTTGTCGCACCCTACTATGCTGCATCTGATGTCGTTGCCCCGGAGATTCCGCAGCAAAGCTACGTTTTGGTTCACAAGCTGGCTCGCTCCTACCTGCCCGGCGATATCGTCGTCTACCAAGCCGGCAACAAGACGATGCTCGGGCGCGTGGCGCAAGCAGGGCCGGCAAACGGCACGCTTCAGATTGAGCGCCGAAATGTGTCACCTCAGTCAGTTCTGATCTCCAGCGTCGTCGGCAAAGTGATCTTCAATACGCGGGCCGCGGCTCCGCCGCCTGCACCGTCTCGCGTGCCGACAACGACCAACGCCTTCCCGACAATCTCCAGTGCTGTGGCATATCACAGAAGAGTCGTCATCGAGGGATGCGGCTCGACGGGCGCGCGATTCGTCATCGGCGTAGGGAAGGGACATCTTGGCTGCTTCCTCAAGGATTCTCCGTTTACTGCCACCATCGAACGCCCGATGTGGGGACGCGGTTTCAACTGCAACATCAAGGATTCGCGCGGCAACGTGCTCTTTACCGCCGGCGGCAACAGTGTTGGCCCCATGACGGAGCAGCAGGGCCGGCTCGTGTTTCGCGAAGGCACGCTGTCGTCTGAACCGGACGGCGCGTATGTCATCGGCGAGTTTCGTCCCGACAGCGGTTTGCCATCGCCGATCACGGTTCGGGTGGAGAAACCGTCTACAACGAAAATCCTGGCGAATGCCAAACTCAATGTGCTGCGCGTGCAACTTCGTCAAGCCCGGGAGGCACTGCCTTTGGCCGAGGCACGGTTCAAGGCAGGTACGCTTGCCTTTCCGGAGTTTCAAGCGGCTAAAGACAAGGTGGAATTGCTGGAAGCCGAGATTACTGGCGACCCCGTGCAAGTCGCTCGCGTCCGACTGGCGGCGGCGGAACGTCAGCTTCAATATGCCGAGGCACTATTCAAGGGGGGAGTCATGGCTGCCCCGGACTATCAGGCGGCCAGGAACACCGTCGAATTGCGGCAAGCCGAGTTGCGTGTGGCTGAAGTCGAAGCCTCGCAAACCGGCATGCCGGGCGCCATCCCGGCTGGCGCGACCTCTTCCCAAACCAATTCGCCACCTACGATCATTGCAGGTTCTTATGACTTTAGAAAATCCGATGCCTATCGGAAGCTGTCGGCTGATGATCGTGAGAAGTTGGAGCAGGTGACGCGCGACTTCATGTTGCTGTGGACATCTCTCGAAAGATTTGCGGACGAGCATGATGGCCAACTGCCGGATACACTCGACCAACTTGTGCCGCAATATTTCAGCGAATTGCCGGCGGACCCATTCGCCACAGCAAAGACGGCGCAAGAAGGCGCGGCAGGTTATCAAAAGTCAAAAAGCGGCTGGGGATATCGTTACAGAAAAGGCGCCCCTGGCAACCGCGCGTGGATTGTGGCCAGTGCGGGCTTGCCCAACTTCCCGTATCTTGCGGAAAAGGGCAATGTCGGCTTGGGCCTCTGCAAGGGAATCTGGCTTTCAGGTAAAAATTTCGTTTCTGTCAAGGTGGGCCAGAAGCCCATCGCGCAAGATGCCCCATCTCGAACGACCACCGCGCCGCGCCTGCAGTTCCGGCTCGTGGCCGACGCCAACGACACCGCGTCCACCGACACACTTGCCGATCCGGGCAACAACCAACCGCTGCGCGTTCGCAAGGAAAACCTGCTCGACGAAACCGCCGTGGCTGGCGCGTCGTTGACAAACTCGCCCGAAGGTCAGCGACAAATCAATATCTTGCTCACGGAAACGGGAGCGAAACGATTCGGAGAAATCACGGCTGCCAACATCCGGCGACGATTGGCCATTGTGTTCGATGGCAAGCTGCTCACTGCGCCAGTGATCCAGTCGGCGATCGCCGGAAAAGAGATGATATATTTGTTGGGAAACAACGTGAGCGAGGCGGAGGCGAAGAGGATCATTCAAGTGCTGCCCTCACGGCCGGTTCCTCCCGATCCGTTTGGCCCGGTGATCGAGCGAACCGTAAACGAGCCTGGCGAAAATTCTCTGATTGACTTGGACACCGGCAGAATGTTCACGCCTCTGCGGGACGCTTTCGTGAACGACCCGAAGTCAGCGATGGAGTGGGCAAAGCAAAATGGAATCGACGCGGGTTGTTGCACGCAGGATCGAGGTCTGATCGGTTTTGACATCGTCGCCATTCCGATTCCCAACGAGAGTTGGGACCCATCTGTTTTTCGCATCTCACAAGAGGCCCTGTCGCTCAGCAAGCCGGGTAATCCCGTGTATCTCAGTGTCACCGGGAAGCTGCCATCGACTTGGTTGTTCAAGACCCGCGAAGGCGGCATGGGTGTGCTGCAAATCACCGGTTTCACCGACAACCCGCACGGCGTGAAGATTCGCTATAAGTTGGTGCAGTTGGGACACCCCAGACCGGTTGATGCCAATGCCGCCCTCGGCTCAGGCATCACGCGTGTGGTGGACGGTGGGCGTGGCAAGATTATCGAGGGCCGCGGCGCGACGGATGCGAAGTTCGTGCTTCGGATCGGCGAGGGATCTTTGAGTTGCAGATTCCTCAACGATTCCCCCTTCACAGCCGCCATCGAACGCGCGTGGTGGGGTGGAGGGTTCAAGTACATCGTCAAGGATTCGCGCGGCAACGTGCTTCTTACCGTCGGTGGCAGCAGGGTTGGCCCCATGATTGAGCACCAACGGGGCCGGATCGTGTTCCGCGAAGGCACGCTGGAACCGGAACCCGACGGCTCCTTCATCCTCGGCGAATTCCGGCCGGAAAGCGGACCGGCGTTGCCCATCGAGGTTCGGCTGGAAACGCTGCCTCTGGGGATCGAACGGCAGGCGGATGATCAAAGGGGAACGAACACGGTGGCGCGACTCCGCTGGCTCGAGACGAACGACAAGTTGGGAGTCTATCGTTGGCGAGCCGAACGCCCCGTCCCGCTCCGGCTGGTCTGTGGGGTTCTTGATGTCACGGAGGAGGATCATCCCGGGGTCTTGCTGAGCGCCATCGAGCCGCGCGTCGCCGGGGGGGCGAATGACCTTACGTTCCGGTTGGAACTGCAGAAGAACAACCTTGCGCTCGTCTGGCCTGAGCAGCCTCAGGAAGAGCTGCGAGTGCGGATGGAGGGCTTGGCCGTGCCGAAGACAAGCGGCGATGGCAAGGGGGCCTCTGTGGCTGTTCCTGTGGGGAGCGGTTCCGGTGCTACTGTAGGAGGCTTTCCCAACGCCGCGTTGCGCGTGGCGGTGCGGAACGATCCGGTTTCGCTGAGTGCGGAACACTATCGGGTGCTGCTCGAGGTGGACGTGATGATGCCCGTCGCCGGTGGTTTCCCCGTTCTCACGAAGCGGTTGCAGGTGGTGATGCGCATGGCTGCTGCGGACGATCCAGTCGAGCAAGTCTTGGACAAAGGCGACACGGCCAAGCAGGTGGTTGTGGGACAGTTGCTCCCAGAGAGCATTGCGTTGGCGCCATCCGAGCGATTCTTCGCCAAGTGGCTGCGTTCCGTCATGCCGTGGGACGACAAGAAGACGGGCGGGCACGCCAACACTCAGGCGATCGTGGAGTTGTTAACTCGCAACCTCCGTGTGACCACCAACCTCAACTTTGCCCTGACCGGACTCGTCAATGCCAAAGACCGGACGCGCCTGCAATTCCGCCTCGTCGCCGACGCCAACGACACCGCGCCCGCCGACACGCTCGCCGATCCGGGCGGCAAGGAACCGCTGCGTGTGCGGCGCGAGGTGTTGCTCGATGAAACTGCCATTGCCAGCGCCACCATGACAAACGCTCCGGCGGGTGGAGGCTTCCAGATCGAGGTGACATTCACCGAAGCTGGTTCGAAACGCTTCGCTGAGATCACCCGCGCCAACATCGGCAAGCGGCTGGCGATGATTTTCGATGGCGAGGTGCTCTCCGCGCCGAAGATCATGTCGCAAATCCATGGCAAGGCTGTCATCACCGGCAACCTCGGCGCCGCCGTGGCGGACGCGATCGTGAAAACGCTCACGCATGCGCAGAAAGCCGCTGGCGGTTCCAAACCGCCGCTATTTGACGCGGATATGGCGCAGGACGTGGTGAAGGATCTCCAGCCGGACGGTACGGTCCGGTCCAAGACGACCATCACGCAGCGCAACGCAACCGGCGAGTCCCTGCGAACAATCCGGTTTTCCACTTCGGACTTCATCCGGGTGGACAGGCTCTCCGACGGACAGGGGCGATCCATTCCGTTTACTGTTAAACGAGTGGAAACAATCACCCTTCGTTACGAGGCCACGCTGACCGAACCGGTGAAACCGGGCGCGGAATACTCCTACACTGTGGAGGGAACGGAGACCGGTTTGGTGAAACCCCTGCCGCGACCGGGTGAGTTCGAATACTCCATGCGCCACTGGCCGGGCACTATCCGCACGCGCCGCATGGAGCGCCACCTGCTGCCGCCCGGCGCGCGTCTGCTGAGCAAGGAACCGCGCGAGTTGGCCGGGCGCACCGTCAACGACCGCATCGAATTGTCCATTGACCGCGTGGTTCCCAGTGGAGACAGCTTGGAGGTCAGCTACAGATTTCGGCTGGTGGCGAATGACGGGCAGGCCCAATCCGCAGGCACGGAGAAGAAATGAAAACCTCACTCACAATCATCGTTCTCTCGGCAGTGGCCGAAGCCTGCATGGCCGCAACGGACTCGTGTTTCGAGCGCCTTCCTTTTGGCTGCGAGGTCGTGCAGTCGGATGTGCTCTCCGGTGAGCAGCGGGACGCCATCGGACAAAGACTGGGAGTCCCTCTCAAAACGGTCTCCAACACGCAAATGGTGCTGCAGGGCGCGGCCTTGCGGGTCAACATCATGGAGGCGAATACTGACGAAGACGCGCCCAAGCTGCATGCCGCGATCTTCAGGACGAAGAACCATCCGGCCTTCTGCCTGCAGCGCGGGCGCAAGGTCGTCGAGTTCTGCCGGTGCGATGCTGCCACGGCCATCAAGGCGGCCTACGAACTGGGGTTCGTCAGGAAGCCATCGCGTGTCCTCTACCGCATCACCGCGCAGATCGCGACAATTCGGACCGCCGACTACATGGCTTTCAACGAACTGTGCCGTGCGTTCTTCTCCACGGACGCAAACCGCCCTAATCCGAAGATCGTCGCGCGCGTGGCGGAACTGTCGAAGGGGTTCACATTTGGCGATTCCCTCGCGCTGCGTGCGCGACAGCAAGCCGGCATAGTTCTCCGCTTCACGCCAGCACCGGTCCGGACGGAACCCCGGGGAAGCGACAGGGTGGTGTATGTCTTCGATCAAACACCCAAAACCCTCGGCGTGCCGCACGTGACGCTCCACACTGAGATTCCGTGTGACCACACCGGACTGACGCCGACGGACCGGGCACCAAGCGCCTCGCTCTTGGCGTCCACTCCATACTGGCCTGTCGGCGACCCTGAAGTCGCAGCGCTTGCCGGAGACATCACGGCGGGACGGCAGACTCCGGAAGCGAAAGTTCGGGCGATTCTCGAATGGCTTAAGCCGGGCCGGAACATCAAGTCCTCAGGCCCCACTGGCTCCCGGTGGGGTGTGAAGAAGGTCCTGCGGCAGAAGTTCGGCCATTGCTGGGACGCCTCGGACTGCTTCGTCACGCTCGCTCGCGCCGCCGGGGTTCCGGCTCGGCAGGTCGGCGGCTGGCTGTTTGGCACGAGCGGGCACATCTGGGCCGAGGTGCTCGTGGTCGGCAAGGGGTGGCAGCAAGTGGATCCGACCGGCGGCGGCCGACTGGACTGTGGCATCTACCACATCCCCTACTTCGCCTCGGAAGACGGGGAAATGCCCATCCTGTATGTATCGCTGCCGCGGGTCGAGATCGTGGAGACACAATGAAACTTGCTTTCTTGCTCGTTGGTGCGCACCTACTTCTTGGCGCGACCCTCCTCGTCATTGAGGCCACGCATGGGATCAACGACCAGGATGCCAGTTTCGCCGTTGCTCTCCTGTTTCACTATCTGAACCTCCCCTCGGTCTGGTTGCTTCGATTCATAGGGGCCGCCCCCGGGGTCATCGCGGTGCTTCTGGCTGGAATCGTGCAGTGGGCTGCTCTGGCCGCCGTAGTTGTCGGCGGATACCGTGCGATTGCCGGGCGTGCAGACATGGCTGCCAGACGACGCGCCGCACACGTGTCCGGTGGAGGGCAAGGCTTTGGCGGCAGAAAATCGAGTTCGGGAAAGACTTGTTGAACCGGTAACCATAAGCATGAAAGGAGAACCCCACATGAAGACCCAGATCGCAACCCTGCTGGCCGTGACGATGACACTGTCTGCCGTTGCATTCGCTGCCGAAGACAAACCCGTTACCGTTCAGACCATGCCGCCGTCGGTGGTGAAGACCGTGCCGCAAGCTGGCGACACGGTCGTGGACCCGTCGCTGAAGGAGATCAGCGTCACGTTCAGCAAGGACATGAAGACCGACCGGATGTGGGCCATCTGCCAGATCTCCGACGACACGTTCCCCGGAAAAGGCGCGGGTGAGATTCACTACCTCGCCGACAAGCGGACGTGCGTGTTCCCTGTGAAGCTCCAGCCGGGCAAGACTTATGTGCTCTGGTTCAATCGCGGCAAGTTCAACAGCTTCCGCGACACCGCTAACAATCCTGCCGTGCCGTATCTGCTGGTCTTCCAGACGAAGAAGTGAACAGAGTGGCCTCGTCCCGGAGTGATGCGACCAAGTTGAAATGACTTCCACCGATCCACCGTTGCCGCACCGTTCCGACGCCGGTTCTGTCACCGCGCGCTGGACCACCGTGTTCGTCGTGTTCCTGTTGCTCGCCGGCTGGATCGGCGGAGCTTCGCCGCCTTCGACTCTGGCTGCTGCTGCGCCGTCGAACAGCGCTGATATCCAACCCATCCGGAAAGACACTGTGGTTTTGATCCAAAGTTGGCTGGTGGGTAATACCTCCAGCGCAAGCAAGACCGTGGAAGTCTTTCTCACGGGAAAGGAACAGGCCATTGTTGACAGATTCGTGAAGAAGGTAGATGAGCCGGCTCGCGACCGGTTTCCCAACGCTTTGGATCATGCGCTCGCTGTTTTGCTTGCCAAAAGCTATCCAAAACCGGATATCACGCGATTGGCACGAGCCACTGTCGAGTCGCTCTGCAGGGAGTTCGGGCGGCAAACGGGTGACAAGACCCCCATGAGGCAGCAGGAAACGTGGGTGTCGACTGTGTCGCAAACCAGGAGCTTCGATCCACTTCTCAAAGAGTTCGTGTCGCTTGCCCCGGCGACGACCGATCAAAACCGATTGATCGATGCGGGATTGAATGGAATTCTCACAAACGCAGGTTGGGTGCTCTCCAAAGACCAGACCGAAGACGTCAAGAGAATGGCCAAAGCCCGCGAGACGGCGACGGAAGAACGAGGCTTTGTCGGTTTGAGGTTGCGCCGGTGGCCTGTCGTGGAACTTGTGTCCGGTGGCCCGGCTGCGGACGCAGGCGTGCGAAACGGGGATGTTGTGGTTGCTGTGAATGGAAAAGAAGTGGCGGAAGCCAGCACAGCACAGGACGCGCTCAAGATTCTCCAAGGGCCGGTGGGCAGCGTTGCCAGACTCACGGTAAAGCGCGACGGTGCGATGCTAACCTTCGACGTCACGCGCGCCGGGTCAGCGGTCAGGGTGGAGGCGCGGCAAATCGAGCCTCACGTCCTGCTCATCACCCTTCCGACGTTTGAAGGGTCCGGCATTGCGGACAGGGTCAAGCGGATGATCCAAGGACGGACGAACGATCAAAGAGCCGTTATCATATTTGATCTGCGGGACAATGTGGGAGGCCGGCCCGAAGAAGCCAATGCCGTTGCGGACATGTTTCTCGATGGCAGGCTGCTTCAAATCCTGGCGTTTCGAGACGGTCGCCTCGTCGCGTTCTCGTCCCACCCGGGTGCTCGATGCGCGGCACGGCTGATTCTTTTGACGAACAGGAACTCGGCAAGTGGGGCGGAGATGCTGGCCATGGCGTTGCGCGATAACTCCAAGGCGACCCTCGTTGGCGAAGAAACAGCCGGCGCTCTGTTCGGTAAAGACATGGCGGAACTGGTGGGCGGAAAGACGATCTTTTTTCGCACCGAACCGACAGTGCTTTCAATAACAGGACGCGACTATTCAACGACCGGAATTCCGCCGGACATCAAGGTCCGCGATTCGAGGAGCAAAGAGAAGGATGATATCCTCCTTCGCGCACTGGAACTTGCAAAGCAACCCGTGTCATATGTACCCAAGCGACAATCCCGATGACACTCCCTGTATGACTTCCAGCACCAACACAACGCCACCGACACCCGACGTGGGTTTCGTTACCACGCGCTGGACCCATGTGCTCGCGGCGGGGCGCAAAAGTTCGCCCCAGGCCGATGTCGCGCTGGAGGAACTCTGCCGCGTCTACTGGTATCCGCTTTACGCCTACGTCCGCCGCCACGGCCGGTCGAAGGAGGACGCCGAAGACCTCACACAGGCGTTCTTCGAACGATTCCTCCAGAAGAATTATCTCGAAGGCTTGAGCAGCGAGCGCGGCCGGTTTCGCGCATTTCTGCTGGCGTCTCTGAAACATTTCCTCGCCAACGAATGGGATCGCGCCAGCCGCCAGAAACGCGGCGCGAACGCCACGCATCTCTCGCTCGACTGGCGCGACGCTGACACGCGCTACCAACTGGACCTGCGCGATGACCTCAGCCCGGACAAACTCTACGACCGCGCGTGGGCGGTGGCGTTGCTGGAGCGCGTTGTGGGACGCCTGCGCGACGAGTGCGGCACCGAGGGAAAGGCGGAGTCGTTCGCGTACCTGAAGCCGTTGCTGATGGCGGACAAGTCAACGATTTCCTATCCGCAAGCCGCTACCGCGCTGGGCATCTCGGAGGACGCGGCACGTGTTGCGGTGCACCGCCTGCGCCGTCGCTATCGTGCCTTGTTGCGCGAGGAAGTTGCCCAGACGCTTGCCGAGCCTGCGTTGGTCGAGGAAGAGATGCGAGCGCTGTTCGCAGCGTTCACATAGGCGCGCGACGGATGACACGACGGCCTTGTTTTCTGGTTTTAGGCTTTTCTGCCGCGTGCGCGGCGTTATGATGATTTTAGTTTAGACGTGATTGGAAGGAGAATCTTATGAGGATCGCGCTGTATGTCACGATGGGAGGTTTGGGGGTTATTGTTCTCGCGCTCGCGCTGCATTTGAGCAGAGTCAAACCGTCCGCTTCACCTGAATCCGCGCCCGTGCCGCCTCGTGCGGCAGCCGCGGCGCCGAATCCCGCCAAGCTCCAGCACGTGCTCGCCCAGCAGAGCAATGAAATCCGCCGGCTGAGGAAGGAGAAAACGGCTCTGCTTTCGGAACTGGACCAACACATGACCGAACTGGCCAAGCCAGAGCCGAAATCTTCCCGCGCCGGCGACCCGGCTGCTGCACCGCGACGGGCGGGCATGGGCAAAATGATCGCTGTTGCGGTCAGGCAGCAAGCCGATCTGAAACTGGCAGCCCTGAAATCCCGCCTGCGCTTGACCGACGAGCAAGCCGCTGCCGTCCAGGCGTTGTTGAGCAAACAAGCCGACCAACAGGCGGAGATGGCCTCGAAAATGTACGATGGCAAGCTGACGGCGGAGGATATGAGTTCCGGCGCGAAGCTCAACCTCGACGACCAACTCAAACAGATCCTCACGCCCGAACAGTGGACTGGCTATCAGCAATACAAGACTGACGAACAGCGTCAGCAGGCGCAGTTGGCGACGCAGGCCGAGCTGATGCAACTCTCGCCGGTGCTCCAACTCAGCGCGCAACAACAGGAACAGGTCACCAGCATTCTTCAGCAGCAATACCAGCAGTACATCGGCCAGCAAGGCGCCTCATCCATGCCGGCTTCCGGCAATTGGGAGCAGATGCTGGATGGCAAGAAAGAGGCATTGCGAGCCGTGTTGACGGCGGAACAACAGCAGAGCTACGAGAAGTTCATCGAAAGCCAGCGCGAGATGATCAAGTCCATGCTGCCGCAGAGCCAGCCGGCATCGACCCCGTGATGAGGGTTGCTGAGAGTGGGAGCTTGCCGCCATTTCGTTGATCAGGGCCGTTCCAATCCCGGTGCGGATTTCTGTGTGAAGTTACTTGAACTCCGGCCGCTGATGACAACAATCTCCCGTCAGCCATGATCACTTCCGAAAGCACTGTCATCGCCAACCTCGGCCCCCGAAACATCCCATCGCCGTTGCGGCTTTCCGCCCGATGCGGCGAAGGCGTTGCACAGTTTGTGACCGACGCTGCGCGCGTCCGTTATCAGGTGGAATGCGGTGGCGACAACGATTTGCCCGACGGCATTCTTTTTGAGAAAGCCGGGGCGCGAGAGAAGCTGTTTTTCGATCCGGCGAAAACCACGGCTGCCATCGTCACCTGCGGTGGCATTTGCCCGGGGCTGAACAACGTCATCCGCTCGGCCTTCCTGGAACTCCACTACAACTATGGTGTGAAGAACGTCCTGGGTGTTCGCTACGGCTACGCCGGACTGAACTCGAAGGTGGGTCTGCCGACGATTAAGTTGACGCAGGAAATGGTCTCGGAAATCCACGAGGACGGCGGCACGGTGCTCGGTTCGTCGCGCGGCCCGCAGCCTGCAGACACCATCGTGGATTTTCTTGTCGAGCATGGGATCAACATCCTGCTTTGCATCGGTGGCGATGGGACGCTGCGCGGCGCGCGCGATGTGGCGACTGAGGCACAAAAGCGCGGGTTGCCCCTCGCCGTGGTGGGCATCCCCAAGACCATCGACAACGACGTCATGTATGTCACGCGCACCTTTGGCATGGTCACGGCGATGGAGAAGGCGCGCGAGGTCCTCGACGGTGCGCATAACGAGGCGCACAGCGCGTTCAATGGCGTCGGCCTCGTGAAAGTCATGGGGCGTGACGCAGGGTTCATTGCCGTCGGCGCCACACTCGCGAGCCAGGACGTCAATTTCTGCCTCGTTCCCGAAGTGCCTTTCGCGCTCGAAGGACCGAACGGTTTTCTCGAAGCGCTCCGCCGCTATCTGGGAAACAGCCGTCACGCGGTCATCGTTGTTGCCGAAGGCGCAGGTCAGGATTTGTTCAAGGACCTGCCGGTCGAAAAAGACGCATCGGGCAACAAGCGTCATGCCGACATCGGCGTGTTCTTGAAGGAGCAGATTCCCGCGTGGTTCAAGCGCATCAACGTTCCCGTGGAAGTGAAGTATTTCGATCCGAGCTACTATATTCGCAGTGCCAAGGCGAACTGTGATGATGCGATCCTGTGCGATCAGTTTGCGCGGAAAGCGGTTCATGCCGCCATGGCCGGCAAGACCAACATGGTCGTGGGGTTCTGGAACGGCACATTCACGCATCTACCCATCTCGCTCGCTGTCAGTCAGAAGAAACGTTTGGATCCCGAAGGTCAGCTTTGGGCCAGCGTCCTCGCCGCCACGGGCCAACCGCGACGGTTTGTCTGAGTTTGCTGGCGGCTGTAACTCGCGACCGAAAAATCGTATTCGGGCTCAACATGCACGTTTGCACCTTGATCGTTTTCACATTGGCAGCCAGCCTCGCCGCCGCTCAGGACGTTGCGTCTGACTGGACGCGGGATGGCGTGCTGGTGCGTTTGCACAACCGGCTTACAGGCGAGACGTTTGTGGCGCCCCGTGGAGCTACGCCGCCAACGGGTGCGCGCGTGGCCCGCGACAAAGTGTTGGCGTCCGGCGAGGCCGTCCGGGTCACGCAACACGTCTCGACCGAGGGCAACGACATTGTCATTCGCCAGGAAGCCTGCGTCAAAACGCCGCCGCTGGTCGGCGTGTCATGGGGCATCGCGGAACTGGCCAAGGATATCGAAGTACTCGTGCCGGGCCGCAGCGGGTTGAGGTTTGGACCGGGAACGCCCGATGGCGAACAGCATTTCACATGGCCGATGGGCTGGGAGGCGCAGTTCGTGTTGCTCCAGGGAAAACGCGGCGGTTTTCTCGTGATGAGCGACGACACGACGATGCAGTTCAAGGAACTGGTCGTGCGCCGTCGCGCCGGCCGCATGACGCTCTCCTTTGAAACTCAGGCGCCCGCGCCGTTCGCCAATGCGCGCGAAGTAAAGTCAGTCATGTGGCGGTTGCGGCCGTATCGAGGCTCGTGGCTCGAAGGCGCGCGGCTTTACCGTGAGTGGGCGGAGAAGGCGTTTGACCTTGCCGCGGCTCGCGCGACGCAACCGAAGTGGGCGCGTGATATTCGCACCGTCATCATCGTGCCGATGGAGATGGAATTGCTCGACGAACTGGCCAAACGGCTGAAGCCGGAGCAGACGCTGCTCTATGTGCCGAGCTGGCGGCGCGACGGCTACGACCGCAATTATCCCGACTACACCGCGGCCGAAAAGTTCGGGCCATGGAACGAACGGGCGCACGCGCTTGGCTTCCGCGTCATGCCACACGTCAACTACTTCGGCTGCGACCCGCTGCATCCGCTTTACGAGAAATTCAAGCACCAGCACATGCGCGGCTACTTCAACAACGAGCCGCTCTGGTGGCTGTGGGAGCGGGCCCAGCCTGTCATCAGGTTCGCTTACATCAATCCCGCCAGCCGCGCCTGGCGCGAACTGTTCGTCTCGCGGATGAAGGAGTTCTGCTCGAAACATCGCGTGGACGCGCTCCACCTCGACCAGACGCTCTGCATTTACAACGACAACAACGGCCTCGTGGACGGCATGAACTGCGCGGAAGGAATTCTCACGCTCCACCGCGAACTGCGCGCCGCGCTGCCCGACGTGGCGATTTCCGGCGAGGGCCTCAACGAAGTCACGTATCGCTACGAGGAGTTTGCGCAGCGTCATCTCACCGGCCTCAATCACGCCGAAGGGACGTGGGACAACCGTTGGATCGCCGCGGCGCATCCGGTTAGTTCGGCGCTCCTGACGCCGCACACGGCCATTTACGGGTACCTCGGCATGTCCAATCCGTCGAGCGGTTCGCTCTACCAGGCATGGCGGCGCGGTTACGACCACTTTGGTGTCATCCCGACGTTGTCGCACCCCAGCGTGAAGCAGATGCGTGAGTCGGGCAATCTACTTGCGCCGTTCTTCGCCGAAGCGCAATTCTTCCAGCACACGCAAGCGCTGCCGGACTTCACCACGCCGTGGCCGAAGGACGCGCTGATGGTTTATCGCTCGGCCGACGGCGGGCGGGCGGTGTTGCGCCGGGAGAGCGGGGCAGTGCTGGTTGATGGTGACAAACGCGAGATCTACCGGCGCATCGAAGGCGTCAGCGAAGCGCGCGTGCCGGGGAGCATCGCTGGCTGGCTTGCCTACGACGAGAAGCGGCTTTTCGGGCTGGACCCATCGCAGAGCTATACGCACCAGCAATGGCCGCGCGACCTCGACGCGTTCCATATCGCGGCGCTGCCCGAAGGCGTCATGGTGCGCCGCGCCAGTGTCGGCGACGCGACGGCGACTCTCAGTCTCGACGTGTCCGACACGGAGGTGGCGCGGCTTTGGGACTTCAACGGCCGCGTTTCCGTCGGCGTACGGCTGCGCGATGGCGTGGAGCGGCGAAGCGATGGCCAGACATTGCAGGATGAATCCGGCGGCAACGTCGCGATGGAGTCGGACGGCATCTTCATTCATCCGCCGTGGCGCGGCACGGGACTGCCGGGCACGACGTTTGTCGAATACCGGTTGCGGTTGCCGAAACAACCGGTGATTCGTTTCAATTCCGGCGCGGGCTTGCGCAAGAACACCGGTAAATCCGACGGCGTTACATTTCGTGTCGAGGCAAGTGCCGGCAAACAACGGCTCGCGGCGGAAACACATAACGCCGCAACCGAACCCGCGCCATTGACGCTCGACCTGTCACCGTTGCGCGGGCGCGACATCGTGCTGCGGCTGGAAGCGAATCCCGGCCCGAAAGGGAATGTGAGCTTTGACCAAGGGCGGTTCTTCCGACCGCACATTGTCGCCGAGTCGCATGAACCACGCAGGGTGGTCGTCCACAGCCCGCGGCAGCCTCGTGTTGCGTTGGGAGCCGATGGCGAGTTGCGGATGGAGTCGATGGGCGGCAATCGCTACGCCGTGTCGCTCGCGCTGCCGGGAAGCTTCCATCTGCTCTTTGCGAAGCCTCACGCGGCCAATCTCCCGCTCGATCTTCGCAGCGCGCCGCACACGGCGGCGTTGGTCGCTGAAGACGGGACCGAAAGTGTGCCGCACAGTTTTATGAGTCCGTCACCCGGCGATGTGATTGTTGGCGGAGTGAAGAAGGCGGCGCTGAATGCCCATCCACCGTCGAACGGCCGGATGGTGGTGGATTACTTGCTGCGACTGCCGCCGACGCCCGCGCGGCTGGAGGCGTTCGCGGGCATCCGCGACGGCTCGAACTCCGCCGGGGTTGGCTTCATCGTGCAAATCAACGGTCGCGAAGCTTGCTCGGCACAGTTGCGCCCTGGCGCATGGAAACCGCTGATCGCCGATCTCACGCGCTATGCCGGCCAGACGGTCGTGCTGAGCCTCATCACCGACGCGCTGGGTGATTTCAGCTTCGATTGGGCCGCGTGGGGTGAGCCGCGGCTGGTGTTGAGAAGGCCCTGATGACCATGAAAATAACTCTTCCCGTTCTGGTGTTCGCAACCGTCTGCGCTGTCGCAGCGCCGGCCGACCTCGCTTTCGACTGGCCGCGCGACAAGGCACTGGTGGACCAATGGCGGCACAAAGACAACAACACGTTCGAACCGCAGGCGGACGAGGGGCCGCGCACGGGTGTTCATCGCTGGCGCAGTGCGTTCGCGCCGTTCGAGTTCACGTGGGCGACGCTGCAGTTCAAGAAACCACTCGACGTGGCGGACGCCGGCAGCGTCCGCTACTGGGTCAAAGGCGACGGCAGCGGACATCGGTTGCAGGTCCAGCTTGGCGCGCCGGGGTTACAGGGGCGTGGCTCGCTCTATTACGTCAACACCGCCGAGGCTGTGACGCTCGATTTCACCGGTTGGCGCGAGTGCAAGGCGTCGCTGACGCGGTTTATCACGCCGACGGGTGGCGACCCGGTGCGCGACCTCGGCCAAATCGTGTTTGTGCAGTTCATGATCACACGCGTGCCGCGCAGCGCGGCGGCGATGGACATTCAGCTTGGCGACTTTCACGTCGTGCGCGACAGCGCGAAGCGGCGGACGATAGCGGCGCTTCGAGAGCAAAGACGACTCGCCGAGGCCGCGCGTGTGCGGCAACAGGAACTGGAGGCGCAGCAGAACCGCGCCGCGCTCGACGAAGTCGCCAAAACGCTCCCCGGACTCCGCAAGCAGGTCGAGGCGTTGCCGTCGGAGCCGGTCGAGGTGGCGCGCAAACGCGCCGTGCTGCTCTGGGCCATCGAGGACGTCGAGGCTTCAGTCGCGGCTGGCATGGGCACCGCGGCGAAGGCGGTGCTGGACGATGTGCACAAAGCAGCCGCGCCATCATCATCTCCAAAAACGGCGTCACGAAGTGGTGCGACTACAGGTTTGCTGCCGCCGGTTGTGGAAACCCAGGGCAATCCTTACTTGGAACCGGTGTTGAACGAAGCCAAACGCGTGCGAGACGTGAAACAGCGTTTCCCCAAAGGCGAGGCTGGCTACAAGGCCATCGAGAACTTCTGGCAGTTCGCCGGATTCGGAACACGGACCTATACGATGACGTGGGCCGCGTGTCATCCGGCCAGCCCGTTGCGCGGCGACCCCGCATTGATCGCGCAGGCGATGCGTTGGATGCAGGGCGTCTTCCAGAACCATCGCGGCGGCGATCTCAACGTCGGACGCACGGGCGGCAAGGGCATGCCCGGCCACGACCCGAACATCAACCGCTTCTGCTACGTCCCGGCGTTCGAGGCGTATCTGTTGCTGCGCGAGACATATCCCGACCTCATCCCGCAGAGCAAACGCAAGGAGTGGGAGGCGTCGGCGCGCGCGGTGACGGAGTTCCAACTCAAGACCTACGGCGAGAAAGTGGACCGCCATGGCGCGGGCTGGTATCCGAACATGGACGTTCACTATCTGCTGCTGATGGAACTGGCGTCGCGCATCCTCGGCGAGCCGCGCTGGCACGCCGAGGCCGAGCGGTTCCTCAAACTCATCGCCAACTCGCTCTATCCCGATGGCGCATTTACTTATCTCGGCAGGCAGAACGAGTGTTTCGTCTATCACGAGATCAACGTGACGCACCTCGCGCGCTACTGGCAACTGACCGGCAGCCGCGTGGCGCGCGACCTCGTGCTGACGAGCGCTCCCTACTATCCCAATAACGTCGAGCCGGGCGGCGTGCCGGAGTATTACACCGATTGTTTCTGGAAACATTATTGGAGCGGAGCGTCGGCCATTGGTCCGGATATCGTTGCCTCGATGTTGCACGTCTTCCGGCCCAAGGCGGTTGAGCTTGCGGCGCAGAACCGCCGCGTCGCAAATGTCGAGCTGAAGTGGGCAAAGCCGAGCCATTACTACGCCATTTACGCGGCGACGTTGTGGCGCGATTTTCCCGAAGCGCCGCAGCGCGACGGCTACATCATCCACGACCGCGACGTGCAGGGCCCGCGCGGCCGGTTTGGTCACTGGTCGTTCGCCGGCACGACGCGCAACCACGGCAAGGGCGCGCAAGGCAAGGACACTTTCGTTGGCGCTATGCTGACTTCGCGGGAGGAAACGAGGTTCCCACTCGACGCGGCGTTGCAGGTGGTCACGAGCCAGTTTCGGTTGCAGCCTGACGGCTTGCGCTGGCGGGCCTGCCGCTACCTTTCGGCGAACGAGGAGAATGCCGTCACGGTCGCCAGGGAGTTCGCGGCGTTGACGACGCGTTACCGCATCCAGAACGTCTCGTGGGGCGGCAAGTCCACGCTGACGAATTGGGAGGGACAGCAGGAATGGCTGATGACGCCACGCCGGCTCGTCGGCACACTCTCGATCCGGCCGCTCGCGGACGAGAAAGCGTATTCCATCCACGGCCGCGTGCGGCTTGGCCTGAAAAAGGAAATTGAAAAGTTGGATACAACGACGTTCCGTTACGGCGGCCTGCGCGTCCGGCTCCACGAACACAACTACGCCGATACGATTACGGAACCGTCCGAGACCTTTTACACAGACCCGCCGGAAAAATTTCGCAGTGCCGAGATCGTCCTCCGCGACGCGCACAGCGTGAAGTCCGGCGAAAAGGAACCCAGGACTTACGCCGCTGGCACGGAGCAGTTCTTTACCGTGGAAGTCCTGCCTGCTGATAGCCAGCCCGCCGCGCACGTGAAACGTCACGAACTGCCCGGCGGCCTGCGCGCGTTGGAAGTCGTGGCGGATGGCCGGTGGTTGATGGTCATCCACAATCCACATAAGGCCGCGGCAACGGCGACCGTCACGGCACCGGGCGTTGTTAAAGTTTGCTGCTTCCAGGCACGTGGCGAAGCATCCGTGCCGACGATCGCAAAACCTCGCGATGGCCAGATCCGTTGCAGCGTCCCCGCGAAGTCGCACATCGTGTTGAGCGCCGACGCGAAGGAAAAATAGCAGCCGCCTGCGGTTCTTGCCGGACTTCCTGTTTACCGCGCGACCGCGCCGAAGCACACCACTTGGCCGCCTTCGAGCGAGACGATGATGCGGCCGTCGCGGTTGACGGCGAGACCCCACGGGACCGGGGAAGCTGGCAGCGGCTGAGTCCAGAGGACTTTGCCGTCCTGCAAATTATGTGCAACCAGCTCCGATGGCCTCGCGACCACGACGGCATTCGGCGCGACGGCGAGGGCGATGATGTCTTTGCATTTGTTCGCCCACAACGGGGAGAGGTTGGGGAGTCTCGGATTGCCCCAGGAGGAGAGGATCTTCCCGGCGACAACCGGCAGATCGTTGCGCGGAAAACACATCAGCGCAGAGCTGTTCACCCATGCGATGGCGCGGTCGCCCGTCGCCGCCAGCAGGGTTTTGTTAACGACGCTATTGTCATAGACTTGGTATTTCGGGTGCGCGTAAAGCGGTTTGCCGCCGACTCTCACTTCGTTGCCGAGCCGATACAGTTCGCTGCCGCGCGGACTGATGGAGCCGGGCACGTTGTTCTTCGATACCTGGTGTAACACCGCCGGATCATTGAGGCAGCGGCCGTCGGCGATGTCGTAGATGGCGGGCGAGACGGCGTTGCCGCCAGCGAGGTAAAACCGGCCGTCCACTACCATCATGTGTCCCTGCGCGCTGACCCCAGTGCGCGATTCGACGTCGAGATGACCGGAAGTGTTGTTCTGCCACTTGATGTGGCCGGTGGCGGCGTCGAGCGCATAGACGTGCGTGCCGTCGTAGTTGGCGATGCCTGCCGCAACGTAGGCGACGCCGTCGACGATGAGGACGCCGCTGGCGACGGGCCATGTGGATTGCAGTGAGCCATAGACCGGAATGCGCCGCTCGACTGGCGCGGCTCGAAACCGCCACAACAGCCGCCCCGTCTTCGCTTCGAAACAGTAAACATAGCCGTCGCCGGACCCGACGAACACGCGGCCCAGCCAGAACGTGGGCGGATAACGCACGTCGCCGCAGGTGTAGCCTTTCCAGCGCATCTTCCCCGTCGCGGCGCCCAGTGCGCGGACGATGCCGTCAGAGCCGCCGATGAAGATCAGGTCGCCCGCCGCGGTCGGTGCGGTCGGCGTGGACGACACGGCTGGGTCGTCCTGCCACTTGCAGTGTGGCAGTGCGGGAACCGTCGCACGGGTTGTCACAGCCGCAGAGTTGTTCGCACGAAACATGGGCCAATCGGCGGGCGATTCGTCAAAGGCCGCAAGCTTGTCGTCGCTGGCGGTGAACCGTTCCAACCGCTCCGACTCGACGGCCTTGCGGTTGAAATCGAAGTTGCCCGCCGGGCCGAGGCAGGTGATGCCATACAACGTCAGGTTGCAGTCGCACGTGGACGGCCACCAGTAGAGCCGGCCGTTGCCGATGGTCACGCCGTCGTGACACTGTGCACGCATCGGCGAGACGAGCTGCAGGAGGTTGCTGGCGCGGTCCAGTCGCGTGGAACCTTCGCCGGCGCGGCAGAAGATGGCGTCTGTGGAGCCGGTCACTCGCGAGCACGCCCGCCGGTTGAGCGGAATCTCGGCGAGGATCTTGCCGGTCAGTGATCGAACTTCCGTGTCGGATCCCGGTCAATCTGTCCGCCCAAGCCGTAGAGGCCGTCGTCGCAGATCACGATCTGGTAGTTGCTGTAAGGGTGCTCCCACAACATGCTGCCGTCCTCGGTTGAGACAGCGAGGAGTTTGCTGATGGGCGGCCCGGCAAAGTAGAGCGCCATGTCGCTGCATCTGAGGTAAGCCGTCGTGCGCCAGTTCGTGCGCCAGTCCTGGCGCGGCAGGTAGTCACCCAGCGCATGGAACAGCGCGGTCGCGTTATCTTTCGTTTTCCGCCACTGCTCCTTGCCGGTCTTCGCGTCGAGGCACGTCAGATACGAACCGAACCGGAACGCGAAGATGCGTCCGTTCTTCATGCACATGGCGCGGCTGTCCATTGGCTCCGCCTCACGGTGCCGCCACAGCACCTTCTTCGTCTTCGGGTCAATCGCCAGCAGCGTCTGCCCGAAACCCCACGTGTGCTCGGGTTTGTTGTAGCCTGGCGACAGCGGGTTCCACGGCCAGCCGTGTGTTTCGCGTTTGGCGCGGATGACGGGGTCGCGCTCTTCCTGCTCGCCAATGAGCGCGTAGAGCACGCCGCCCTCCAGCGCCATCCATTTCCAGAACGTGCCGCCGGCCATCTTGGCGGGAGGCGCGATCTCACCGCGCAACTTGCCCGTCGCCGCATCGAGGATTTTGCACGACTTGTCGTCGCCGAAGTAAACGACCGTGGGCGTGGCGATGAGCGTGCTGCGATGGACCATCAGCGCCGGCGGAAGCTCGCGCCGCCACAACAGCGTGCCGTTGTAGCCGTTGAATGCCGCGAGCGTGTCGAGCCACGGCTCCTCGCGCTCTTTGAACGCGATGTGGCCGAACAGCTTGAACACGCGTCCCCCCGACGCCACCGCCACTTGCGGCAACGGCGCGTAGCGCGGCTCGGCCAGGAACTGAGTGAGATAAGGCGCGCGGGCGATCACGTCATGCGAGAGAGGATTGTTATCCGGGCCGTGGTAGTAATGGCTCCAATCATCCACACCCGCCGGAATCGGCTTCACCAGTTTCCTGCCGTCGAGCCACGCCGTCGCCTGCGGGTGCAGGACGCGAAGCGCCTCGGCTTCCGGCATCGCAGCCGCCTCGCCCACGGCCACCAGCGCGTCTGCAACGTTGTCAGCCAGATGCAGGCTGGCAATCGGGCCGCTCTCGACAAGAATGCGTGCCCCATACAGGCCTGCCCTGTCCACTTGCCGCCTCGCCCGCTCCGCCTCGCCGGCTTCCGGCAATTGGACATAAACCAGCAGTTCGGTTTTCTTCGCCAGCTTGATGGCCAACTCACACTTCGGATCGCCGAGCACCACGCAGATGCCGCGCGTGACACCGATATCGGGAAGTTTTTCCGGCGGTGGTTTGGCGGGTGAGAGGGGGCAGAACATAAAGACAAGCGGTATGAGCAACCATATTGAAGGCTTCATGGCTCTTCTCCCGTAACGCGTAGTATATACCACCGCGCCGCCTTGTTCGCGAGAACTTACGCGCGCCGGCTCAGATTCTCGGAAGCCACTGCGAAGGCGCGGCTGGATCGCGGCCAGCCGGTCGCCTCGTTGCACGGGGTGTTGTCAGCGGTTGCCGTCGGGCGCGGCCAGCGCACTCATCGCTTCCAACATTTCCACGCGGATGCGGTCGGCCGTCGTTCGGTCCTTTGGGTCGGCCCACATCAATTTGTCGGCGTCGGGCGCGTTGAGGACGCGGTCGGCGGCGGTGGCCAGCAGCTTCTCTGCGCGTTCGACGACGGCGCCTTTCTGTCCCGCTTTCTTCGCCGCGGCGATGCGGGCGCGCAGCATCACAAAATACTCGTAGTCTTCGGCGCTCTCACGAATGGCCTCCATTTGTTTGCTGCCCGTGACGGTCGTCGGGTCGAGAAAGAGCGGTGTATAGCAGGTCGAGTGCGTCATGGCGTATTCGTTCCACGACGAACCACCGCCGGAATCGCTGAACGCCCAGAAGTATGACGCCTCGGCACTGTATTGCCATGCCGTCCATGCCTGCAGGCGAAAATACGAATACGGGTCAGCCAGTCGCGCGCCGATGTTGCAGGAGTAAAACGCCAGCTCCATGCCTTCGGCGTGTTTCCTGGCGAAATAGTCGCGATAGCTCGCCGCAGAACTCAGGAAATGGGGGCGGTTCGGGCAGAGAACATGGCAGAGCTTGATCATCTCTTGATTGGCCTTCAGCGGGTTGGCATGGCAGACGTCCTCGAACAACGTCACGCCCGTGTTCGCTGCGCGGACCGCCTTCGCCCACGCCAGAATGATATTGTCGCGATGATCCTCGGCAGGCTCGTCCACAAGGAGAACGACCAGTTGCTCCGGCCGCAGTCCGCATTTCTTCGCGTGGCCGGCCCAGAACGTGATCCACTCACGGACTTTCCCGTCAAACTCCGGTGTGCCCATCTTCGCCCGGCCAATCTGTTCCCCCACGGCCGCGTAGATGCAATACTGCCGCGCGCCGGGCCAGAGCCGGAGCCACTCGTCAAAGCGTGCTGTGTCGAGGTTGTGAGGAAGCACGCTGGCCGTGGCCCACGGTGAGTCCACGAAGTGCTCGCGCAGGTGGCGGATGTACGCGTCCCGGTTTTCCATCGTCACATCGCGGCCCTTGACGGCGTCGCTGTAATCCCACCCGCCGAGATGAAACTTCGGCTGATCGGGAAACCGCAGCGGATAGACGCGCAACGTCAGCGGCACGCGCAGTTTGGTTTTCCCGTGGGCCAGCGAGATCGTGCCGCGATGCGCGCCGGGTTTGATGTCCGTCGGATGGAACGTGAACCAAACCTGCCGCACCATGCCCGATGGCACCGTGATGATGAATGCGTCGCCGTCGCGCCGTGCTTCCGGCAACGCGGCCGCCGCAGCGATGCCCTTGCGCGTGTCGGTCCACGCGACCTCATGCACGGCGACATAGGGCGGGTTCGTTCCGCCGGGCAGGCCGGCGATCTGTAAACGCAACTCGGCGGCGCTGTCTCCGGCGTTGCTGATGTTGAGCGCGCCGGCGCGATATTCGTTCTGCATCATTGCGACGCTGACAGCGCCGGTCTTCTTCAATGACGTGCCGGTAATGTCGAGTGGGTCCCAGGGATTTGCGGCCGAAGCGGCGAGCGTGGCGGCCTTCTGCGCGCGCCAGACCATCGCCTGTGCGCGAAAGACGCGCTCATGGAGCGGATTCAGCGGCAACGTGACGCGCGCCGCTGGGTCGTGCCTCCGTGGCATGGACGGCAATTCGCGCTCAACAGCGTCAAGTTCAGCCAGAATATTCTTCGACGCGTCGCCTTTCAGCTTCGCGGCGGCCTCGCGCACGGCGATCAGGTCCTTGCGGATGCGCTGCTCGAACGCCGCGTGGAGTTGGTAGGCTTTCGCATTCGTCACGCCTTCGCCGCTGAACGGCAGCTTCAGCCAGTCCGGCTCGCCTCGATGGATTTCGATCTCGTCCACGAACGTGTAAGATCCGCCCGGCATCACCAGGAAGGATACGAAGCGGCCGTGTGTGCGCAACTCATCGGTCCAAAAACGATGCACGGCATACTTGTCGCATGTCGCGGCACCGTGCTTCATGCTGAGATTGATCAACTCGCCGGCTGGGTAAAAGCTTTTGCCATCGTCGCTGGTGAGGATGACGATGCTCGCGGGCCACGTCACCTGGGCTGCGCCTGCGGCGGTGTTGAACGACACGCCGCGAATCGGCTGCACGGCACCGAGGTCAATCGTAATAGTGATGCCCGCCGCGCCGCTCCAACCAACCGTGCTCTTCTGGGTCCAGAAGTAGCCTTTCGTGTTAACGCCGTCGGTGAGTTGCGTCTTGTCGCCAGGGTCGGTGCAGTAACTGTAGTTCGGCCTCGGATCGAACGTGCAGGGCTTGCCGAGCGCAAGGTTATCGCCGGGCCGCTGCGTGTCGGCGGCGATGGCTTGCGCGAGTGCGAGGAGAAGGGCGAGTTGATATTTCATGGTTCAAGAAACCGGCCAGTTGGTTGGCGGAGAAGTTGCCAGATGCGCGTGAAGGTTTCCACAGGAAAACCCATCGCGCGCTTGAGTTGGTAGTCGCGTTCCAATGGATTTGGCTCGCGCTCCAGGCGGCGGAATGCTTCCCAGTCCACCAACCCCCGCATCCACGCCCAGTGGCCCATGACCGGCACGGGGAAATCGCTGCCGTGCAAAAGCCGATGGACCAGCGGTTCACGCAAACAGGCTTGGAGGTGTTTGCTGCGAAACGGAATGTTCAACGCGCTGAGGTCGCCATAGAGGCGCGGGTGGCGGCGGGTCATGTTGGTGAACTCATCGAAGTAGTCGCGGTCAAATACGCCGCCCTTGCCTGCGACGTGCGCGGCAATGACGGTGACGCCGCATTGCAACGGCCGCTCCAGCACTCGCGGATTGGCCCATTCGCGCCGGAGGATCGGCACGGTGTGCTCGCCGCCGGTGTGCGCGAGCAGGGGCAGACCAGCTTCAGCGAGGCGCTCCCAAAATCTGGTGTAACGATGGTCGTTGCAGTCGATGTTCTGCGAGTTCGGCAGCAGCTTCATCATCACGGCCCCTGCGGCGAGGCAGCGATCAAGCTCCTCCATTGCGTCGGGCCGCGCCGGATGAATCGAAACCCCCGGCAGGAATTCCGGATACCGGCGCGCGAGGCCGAGGACGTAATCGTTTGGAACGTAGAGCGATCCGATGCCCTCCATCTGCCGTCCGGATTCGTCATACACGTCGTCGTGCGCCAGAATCAGGGCTGCGCCCAACGAGGAGGTGTGCAGGGACCGAAGCAACATCTCAAGGTAAAGTCGGTCAAGGTCACCGGCGAGCGCATCGTGTGGCAGGCCGTTGTGATGAAGCATAAATGCTGCCAGCAATCGATGCAGGCCGCGAGGTCGCACCCAGCAACCGCTGCCGCTGGAGCCGTTGCCCACGATATGCACGTGCATGTCCACCGGTTTCATCTGTCGCGTCGAAACTTGCATGTGGGTTTGGGCGTGGCAAAGGGCAGGATATCACGGCGAACGTCTGCCATTTCCGCGCGAGTTTTTGTTTGCCTTCCGCAGAAGCAGTCCGCACTTTTCCGCCCATGCAACTACTTGCAGCGACACGCAACCGGCACAAGCTCGGCGAACTCCGCGCCATCCTCGGCTCCGGTTTCGAGGTGATTGGGTTGGATGCCGTGCCGTCGGCCACTGACGTCGTCGAGGACGAGCCGACGTTCGCCGGCAACGCGGCCAAGAAAGCCGTCTGGGCGGCACGGATCGCGCCGCCTGGCGTGTTTACCCTCGCCGACGACTCCGGGCTTGAAGTGGATGCGCTCGGCGGCGCGCCGGGTGTCATGTCGGCGCGTTACGCGCAAGAGGCTGGCGGTCTGCGGCCCAACGACCAGCAGAATAACGCGAAGCTCTTGCGCGCGCTGGCCGGCGTGTCAGCTGAGAAACGTACCGCACGCTTTCAGTGTGTAATCGCCATTGCCGGCGCCTCGCCCGCATTGGTGGCCGCGGCGAAACAAACGGGCGTGCCGTGCGAACAACGCGACGATCGAATGGTGGCATTGTGCGCGGGGACATGCGAAGGCCGCCTCCTGTTTGAGCCGCGTGGCGTGGGTGGGTTTGGTTACGACCCGCTTTTCGTGGCGGTGGGCTGCGAACTGACGTTCGCCGAGCTTGGCGAGGACGTGAAGAACACCCTCAGCCACCGGGCACGCGCGATGAGCCGGGTGAAGGCGCTGCTTGACGCCGTGGCACGGGGTGGACAAGAGCGTATGCCTTCCAGAATAATCTGAAAGCGTCAAAAGCAAGTTTCCCTTGCATTTTTTTCTGAAGGGACCATTTTTCATTATCGTCAAAGCAGTTGATGCGCGACGCGCTATTTGACACTCGGTTTTTGTGGGAGGTGATTCCTCAGGCGATCAACCGACTCGGCGGTCTGGTCGTTCCCCCTGGTATCAGGGGGCCTCCCACTACTTTCTTCACCGCGGCAGAAAACGGAGCTGGCGCGTGAAACGGCGGCGGGCGTGAATCGTCCGCCATCGTCCACGCGCCAGCTTGTTTTTGCGGTTATTTGTTCTGTCTTGCAGCGATGGAGCGCGGCTCTTATTCTCGCAGCATGATCGTCGGCATTCCTCGGGAAATCAAGAATCACGAATATCGGGTGGGCTTGCTGCCGGTTCATGCGCACGCCTTGCGCAAGGCGGGGCATCAAGTGCTGGTGCAGCGCGACGCGGGGGAAGGCAGCGGCGCAAGCGACGAGGATTACCGCGAAGCCGGGGCGACGGTGGTGGGTTCTGCGCGGGAGGTTTATGCGCGAGCCGGGATGATCGTGAAGGTGAAGGAGCCGCAACCGTCGGAGTTCCGGCGGTTGCAGCCGAAACAAATCGTCTTCACCTATTTTCATTTTGCGTCCAGCCGCGCGTTGGTCGAGGCAGCCATGAAGGCGCACATTGTGGCGATTGCCTACGAGACGGTGCAGGCAGCGGACGGGTCGCTGCCGCTGCTGGTGCCGATGAGCGAAATCGCGGGACGGATGGCGGTGCATGAGGGAGCGAAGTATCTGGAGGAGCCTTTCAAGGGACGAGGGTTGTTGCTGGCAGGCGTGCCGGGCGTGGCGCCGGCCAAGGTGGTCGTCATCGGCGGCGGCATCGTCGGCGCCAACGCTGCGAAGATGGCGGCGGGACTGGGTGCGGACGTGACGATCCTCGATGTGTCGCTGCCGAGGCTGCGTTATCTGGACGATGTCATGCCGAAGAACGTCACGACGCTGATGAGCAATGACTACAACATTCGCGATGTCGTGCAGCACGCCGACCTGCTCATTGGCGCGGTGTTGGTGCCGGGGGCGAAAGCGCCGGTGCTGGTGAGCGAGGCGTTGGTGAAACAAATGAAACACGGTGCGGTGATTGTGGACGTGGCGATTGACCAGGGCGGCAGCATTGCCACGTCGCGGCCGACGACGCACGGCGCGCCGACATTCATCAAGCATGGTGTCGTTCATTACTGTGTGACGAACATGCCCGGAGCGGTGGCGCGCACCTCGACCTCTGCGCTGACCAATGCGACGTTTCCCTGCGTGCTGGAGATCGCCAACAAGGGCTGGCGGCGCGCGATGGATGAGAACAGCGCGATTCGGTCGGGTCTCAACATGGTCGAAGGTGGCGTTACATTCGGCAAGATCGCCGAGCAATATCGGTTGCCGCTGATCAAACCGTAAACCACGACGACCCGTATTCTGCGCATCGTGAATCCATTTCGCTCAACAACGCCGGGAGATTACGAAAGCGCGTTGCTGGAGACGTTGATCTACATGGCCATCGTCGTCCTGGGCGGCGGGTGGTTGACATGGATTTGGAAATCCCGGGGGACGGGGAAGAACCATTACGTTTACGCATCGGTGGCGATTGCGCTGGCTGCGTTCCTGCCGGTGGAACTGCTTCTCGGTCCGTGGCTGTCGGCACAGCAAGTTTACCGGCTGACACGGATGACTCACTACGCGCGCTACGTGTGCAGCGGCGTAGCGGTGCTGCTGGCGTTGATGGGGTTCATTCGCATTTATTTTCCTGGTCACCATCGGACTGTGAGCGGCCATCTGGCCGGTGCGATCGGGTTGGTGCTTGGCGCGCTGGTGGGCATTTTCACCTACACGCAGCAACTCTGGAAGATTGAGAGTGCGCCGCATGTTCGAGAGGTTTCCGACAACCCGGCGACTCGCGGCGGGCGTTATTTCATCGACCAGCAGTGGAAGTTTGGGTTCATCGTGCCTGCGCGCGAGTGGTTGGAGGATCTGCCTGCCGTTCGTCCCAAAGACACCGTGGCTGTGTTGAACCAGCACACGCTGCGCGCTCAGACCCGTGTTTATGTCGAGCGGGGAATGCCGTCGCTGCTGGCGTTGCGTGACCGTTGTCTGGCCGACGTGCGCGCTCTGAACCCTGACGTGGTGGTCGAGAAGGAGGAGAAAACGACCATCAACAAGCTCGAAGCCATGCGGTTGGAAGCCCGAGCCACACAGGATGGGACCGAGCGGC
>Ga0265297_10002870_pt1 | contig 33215 bp, 40 predicted proteins | sample Munlanlwell13791_FD_192502 | JGI IMG/M metagenome (GOLD analysis project Ga0265297, IMG submission 192502) | Leachate microbial communities from a municipal landfill in Southern Ontario, Canada - Leachate well 137-91 | ecosystem: Engineered > Solid waste > Landfill > Unclassified | place...
AACATTCTTCATCATTATTATAGGAAGCCATTCCTGCATAAGCCAGGTGCCCAATATAGTGAACAAGAATAAGGGGGTGATATATTTGATGATAAATTTATAGATCCTCGGGACAGCCATATCGGCCCCTTTATGTATTTCGTCCCAGGCCCGGTCCATGCCGAATACCCAGACAAAAAGGACTGTTTCAATGGTGGCAAACAGCACCAGAAAGAATGTGCCTCCCCAAAAATCAAGCTCGTTTACCACGCCTCTCCCAAGCAGGGATACAGCCGGCTGGCATAAAACGAAAGAAACTACGCCGAATATGCAGACCGCGCGCCTGCGGCTGATGTTGAATTCATCCTCAAGAAAAGCAATCGCCGGCTGGGCCAGGGAGAGCGAAGAGGTTATCCCGGCAAGGAACAACAAGAAAAACCAAAGAAACCCGAATACCGCCGGCAAAGGCAGCTTATTCAATACCATGGGCATGGTTACAAATCCCAGATTGAACACGCCCGACTGGGCAATCGCCTTGATATCCGCCGGCCCGAAGAAAACAAAAGCCGCGGGGATAATGATGCTTGCGCCGAATATAACCTCGGCGGCTTCATTGGTGGCGGCCGCAGTAAGCCCCGAAAGCACCACGTCATCGGCTTTTTTCAAGTAGCTGGCATAAGTAAGAATAACCCCGATGCCCACGCTTAAGGTGAAAAATGTCTGCCCGGCCGCTTCAAGCCATACCTTGGCCGAACGCAAGGAAGAAAAATCGGGATTCCATAAAAACCCAAAACCGGCCGCCACGTTCCATCCGGGCTTGCTTATATCCGGCGTGCCCAAGGTCAAAACCCTGATTATCAATATGATCCCCAGGATAAACAAAAGAGGGATAGCGAATTTGCAAAGTTTTTCTATGCCTCCTTTTATCCCCCGGTAAACTACCAGCATATTCAGGGAAAAAGTAACCAGGAAAAAAATGTAAGCCGTACCTATCCCGTTAAAATACTGGTTTTTCTCCAAACCCTGGAAACCCGAAAGGAAACTGCGCAAAGAATCCTGGTCCATAAGCGCGGTGTATTTCCCGGTAATGGCAAAAAAACTGTAAGCGAGTGTCCAGGACTCGATAAACAGATAATAAATAAAGATTACCAGCGGGCCGAATATCCCGATTACCCCGAAATACTTGATAAAGCGGTTCTTCTGAAGCAAGCTATGGAATATCCCCGGGGCGGTCCCGTGGCCGAATCCTCCCCCGTAACGCCCCAGCGTCCATTCTATCCACATAAGCGGGATCCCCAGGAGGAGCAGGGAAATAAAATAGGGGATCATGAACGCCCCTCCCCCGTTTGCCGCGGCCTTGGCGGGGAAGCGCAGGAAATTACCCAATCCGATAGCGGAACCCGCAACGGCCATGATAATCCCTATACGCGACCCCCAGTTTTCCCTCTTTTGCCCTTTGGCCATATTTTACTGCATATTCTGCAAAGCTTCCTGGATCAAAGGCAGCGCCCCTTCCGCCTCCTGTTTTGTCAACCTGCCCAATTTGGCGAACGCGTACTCACCGTTCCTGTCCTTAACCTCCCTGACGATCTGTATCTTATGCGGACCGTTATTATAAGAATAAACGCTCACCACTATTTTCCCGCTGTCATTTTCCCAAAAACGGCTGAATATCTGCGCGTCCAAACTGCTGTCATATGGCATGATCCCCTCCTTTTGTCATTAAAACTTCTTGCCGTGCCTGTAAGGCCTGGTTTTGTTGTATTCGATCTTTTTCCGCAGGGCCTTATCCAAATCTATCTTCCGCGAACCGCAGTAATCGAATATACGTATACAGCAGTCCGCCAGCTCCTCGGCCAGATCGTCTTTTTTCCCCCTGTTACGCATCGCCTCCAGCGCTTCCGATAATTCCGAATGCATGAGCGCGATAAGTTCTCCGTCATTGCGGGCTTCGTCCCACCAGCCCTTGCTTCTCGCCACACGGTGGCATTCCCGGATCAAATCCCTGATTGAAGACCCTTTACTCAGCATGCGCATCCCCCTCCCCGCGTTGTTTAAGCAATAAATCCATTCCCCCAAACACCCTATCGGCCATATACTCCCTGGCATAAGTGCTCGGACTCGAGATCTCGATCAATGTATGGCCTTTACCGTCCTCGCTCAGGAATATGCCTGCCGGAGTGGTATCCGTCAAAGTCATATAAACGGCGATCATGCGCGTCTTCGTATCTTCGGCATATATATAAGATTCCTTGTCTTTCTCCGCCAATATCTCCTTTATCATCCCGTAACAGGCGTCCGGGTCAACGGCAAAAGACTTTCTTATCGCGTTGCTGCGCCCTTCCTCCAGCACGCGGGTCGAAATACCGGCAAACCCCCTGGCCGCTTCTTTAAGCGTAGAACAGCCTGAAATAAGGACGGCGCACAGCAGGCACACCGCACCGCATATAGAATATTTCTTCTTGTTCATATCCCCTCCGTAGGCATATTATTTTATTCGTTTACCAGCTGCCAGATCTTGTCGAGTTTTTTTCTGGCCTCTTCCTCGCCGCGCCCGGCAAACTCGTCAGCACGGTGCAATTCCAACCAGAATAATCCCGAGGTATCAGGATGCAGCACTATATCCGCGAGCTCGCCCTCCCGCCTGGCGACCTCTGACTGCAGCACTTCTACGCTGCTGAATATAATATCGACAATATTGAGCTTAAAAAGGTTTTTGATGCCCCTGAGCCAGCCAAGCGGCTTCTTTTCCGATATGCTTGCCCTTTCTCCCGGGGCAATCCCTTCTTTAAGCTTAGCCACCTGCCTTAAGATATCTTCCCGGGAAGGAGTCACGTTTACGGCGATGATTTTCTTGACCCCCTCCTGAGCCAGTATCTCCGTAGGCAAAGGATTGGTCACTCCTCCGTCGAAAAGAACCTCCTCTTTGAATTTAAAGGGAGCGAAAACCCCCGGCATGGAACAGCTTGCCATTATCGCGTCAACCAGCGGCCCCTTGTCCAATATCCTCGGCTCTTTTCTGTGCACATCGCTGGCGATTATTTTGAGCGGGAGCCTGACGTCATAAAAGGTCTTATCCCCCAGGTGCTTTTTCAGGAAGCGGCGCAGCTTATTCCCTTTGATAAAACCCAGGCGGGGAAAAGTTATGTCGATCAGGCCCCATATGTGTTTCGGCTCCCTGAATTCCCGGGTGATCTCCAGTATCTCCTGGCTGCTTTTACCGATCGCCCAAAGGCTGGCTATAAGCGAGCCTATGCTGGATCCCGCGATTATATCTACCGGGATCTTTTCTTCCTCGATAACCTTCAATACTCCTATATGGCAAAAACCGTAGGCCACCCCTACCCCTAAAACAAGACCAACCAGGCAGTCCCCCAGCTGGCGGGATATCCTTCTGATCGCCTTGGAATATTCACAATCCGGCTTATCGATAACCAGCCTCTCTCCCGCTCCGAATTCCACCCTCGGGATAGTGGCGAATATATCCTGGCCCAAAACATCGAGCTGCCCGCTATAATCCATCTTTGCTAATTTATACTCATTGACAATGACTTTTATCTTCTGCGGGTCAAAATCAAAATCGCCCTTCAACCTGCCGATAAGATTATTCGTACGTTTTAAATCAAGAGGGTCAGGGCTGCTTAAAACATGGATCACGTCGGATTGGTTCAGGATGCTGATGATCGACCGGTCCATAACCGCCGGTAAATCCAGGATGATGTAATGATAATCATTGACCATCAGGCTCAGTATCTCGACCAGCCTTTTCAAGCAGGAATCGTTGTTATCCTGGTAATAAAAACAGCACAGGTCTATGCCGAACCGGCTCTTTGAGATATATTCCTGCGGCAGGGTATATATCCCTTCCGAGGAGGCGAGGTCGAATATGCGCGGCTGGTCCAGATCCAGCTTGTGCGGCAGAGTAGGAATCTTATCCTGCGGCAAAATATCCAGTACGATAACTGATTTATGCGTTTCCTGCCGCAGGCTGAGGCCCATGTTCAAGGCGTAAACCGTCTTCCCGGCCTGAGAATAAGAACTGAATACGGAAACCACCGTACTTTCGAATATACTCTTCTGGTGCAGGTCTTTGCGTTTGAGCCTGCGGCTTAAGGTACGGCTCAAATCTATGGCCAGACGGGGTATGCTTTTAAGCATAAAATCAAAATCTTCTTTGTCGATTACCAAAACCGCGCAGTCATTCAAAGCCCGGCTGGTTACTGAATGCGGTTCGTTGGTAAGCAGGGAGATTATCCCGAAGTATTTCCCGCGGTGCAAATACTCCAGTATCAAGCATTTCCCCGGGCTGCCTTCGGTATAAATCTCGACTCTTCCGGAAACAATACAGTAAAAAGCGCTCGGCCCCGACCCCTCCTCGTAAATTACCTGCCCTTTACGGTATTCAACAATACGCGATCTTCCGGATATTGTCTTCAGCTCATCTGCGCTGAGCCCCAAGAAGAAAGGAAGGTCCTGGATAATTGATTCCTTATCTTTATTCCCCATCAAATCGAGCCATTCCTGCAAACCTGTGCCATTTTCCTCGCGCTTTCCCTGACCGTACGCTTCTGGGTGTTGTAATCCACATGCACGAGGCCGAAACGCGGGCTGAACCCTTCAGCCCATTCAAAATTGTCTATCAGCGACCAATAAATATACCCGAGCAGTCCGGCGCCGTCATGCATTGCCCTGTGCGCCTGTAAAAGATGGCTGGATATATACTCCCACCTCAAGCTGTCGTCTTCGGTGCATATCCCGTTTTCGGTAATCAAAAGCGGCAACTTGTACCTTTTAAGCGAAATAAGGAGCTTGTATAACCCCTCCGGGTATATGTCCCATCCCAGAGAATTCTTTTTCAAAGGGAGATGCCCGTTTTGGCAGGTATCCAGCAGAAGATGCTGTATTCCCCAGCCTCCCGCGTCCGCCAGGTTCCTGCTGTAATAATTCACTCCTATATAATCCAGGGCCTTATCGCGAAGGAGCAATTCGATAAAATAAAGGTTGTACAGCTTATGCCTCAGGAAAACCGATATCCTGTTCCTTAATGTATTCCGGCAATACTCGAAAGCCTGCAGGTTGGCGGCGATGCCCACCATGGGCCGGTCAAGCTTTTTCTCCTTATAAACCTTATGGATAGCGCGGTACAGATCCGAATGGGCGCGCGCCATATTGAAAGTCACCTGGAGGGTTTTCAAAACGGATTTTTCCTTGGGCGGCCAAACACCAAGCAGGTAAGAATGAGAAGAGTATACCAGCGGCTCGTTTATAGTTATCCAGAATTTTACCAGAGGGGCAAATTCCGCCACCATCTTTTCCGCAAAACGCAGGAAGTATTTCAAACAACTGCGCTTAGTCCACCCTCCCAACCGGCTGAACCAAAGCGGATTGGTAAAATGATGCAAAGTGACCACCGGTTCCATGCCCAGCTTTTTAAGCTCCAGGATAACGCTGCGGTAATGCTCTATCTCCTCTTCCCGGAAAATACCCTCTTCCGGCTCGATACGGCTCCATTCTATGGAAAAACGGTGGCAATTATGGCCCAGCTCCCCGGCTATGGCAAAATCCCGGGGGTAAAGCTCATAGTGACGGCAGGCTTCTCCCGAAGGTTCTTTCAAGGCCCCCTTCTGTTCCGCAGACCACCAGTCATTATAGATATTCCCCCCTTCGACCTGATGGGCGGAAGTAGCGGCACCCCAAAGAAATTTTTTCGGGAATTCATTCATATCGCTTTATTATATCACTGCAAAAAAAGAATCCCAACATAAATTGTCGGGATTCTTTTTTATTTTTCCGTCTTAAAGTTATCTCTTGTCGCTCGAAGAAGAAATATTCAAATACCTGCCCAATGCCTCCCAGGTTTTGGACCCCACTTTGCCGTCGACCTTCAAACCGTTCGCGCTCTGGAAATCTTCGATAGCCTTTTTGCTTTTGGGCCCGATCTTGCCGTCGATAGATGCAGAATAATAACCGGCGTTCTTCAAAGCGGTCTGGATTTCCGTATTGGTAGGTTTATATGGGCCCTGGGGAGGCAGGGGAACCAGGTCTTTAGCCGAACCTGCGGGCTGAGAAACTGCCTGAGCTGCGCTTTCCTGGGGTACTGCCTGATAAGAGTCATCAGCGGTAGTGGCGCTCAATGACTCCAAAGTTATCGGCTCCAGCTCCTCCACCTCCTGCTTCTTGGAACAACCGGACAGTGCCGTAAAAACAGCAACCAGTGCCGCAAAAACGAATATCTTTTTCATCTTATTTCTCCTCTCTAAGATTTATTTGATTTTATCATAACGCTTTCTTATGCCCCATTTTAACAAAACACGGCGAGAAATCAAACAAAATCTGCCTTTCATAAAAAGCCCTTACCGGATCCCCCCGCTCAAGGCGCGGCACTGAGCCTCTGCCTGACAAGCTCGCTGACCGTCTTCCCGTCCGCCCTCCCGGCAATCTTGACCGTAAGCTCCTTCATAACGCGCCCCATATCCTTCATGCCCGCGGCGCCTGTGGAGACCACCGCCTCTTCGATTAAAGCCTTGACCTGGTCAACCGGCATCTCCGGGGGAAGGTATGCTTCCAGGATTTTTAATTCACGGGACTCCTTATCCGCCATCTCGGCTCTCCCTCCCTTGGTAAACTGCTCGATAGAATCCTGGCGCTGTTTTATCTGTTTTTTAATAACCGCGGCGATTTCCTGGTCGTCAAGCTTATCCTTCTTTTTGGCGGTAGCCTGGTTAAGCATATCCGCCCTCAGGAAGCTCAATACAGAACTTTTTAAGGTATCCCTGGCCTTCATCGCCTGCTTATAATCCTCGTGAATCTTGTCTCCCAGCATCTCTATCCTCCTCCCGTCGGTAAACGGTTTAATTCATAATGAAAAACAGCTCTTGAATTTACCCAGGCGATTTTCCAAATCGGGGAGCCTCAAGGCGCTGCTCCTCTCCACCCCGAATCCTTCGATATTGAAAGACGCCGCTACCGTGCCGTAAGCCAGGGCCTTTTTTAAAACCGGCCGGCTTACCCTCCCCGCCCTGGACAAATACCCCATAAAACCTCCCGCAAAAGTATCCCCGGCCCCGGTAGGATCAACCACTTTTTCTACTGGATAAGCGGGAAGCGAAAGAACAAAATCATCCCCCTGGAAAAACACCCCATTCTCCCCCTTTTTGATCAAAACCATTCTTGCCCCGTAGCCTCTTAAGGCTCTGGCTGCTTTAAAAAGGTTATTTTCTCCGCTTAATTCACGCGCCTCCTGGTCATTGGCAACATATATATCCACGCGCTTGAGAAGTTTAAGCAGTTTGCCTTTTTTACAGTCAATCCAATAATTCATACTGTCCAAAGCAACCAGCTGCGGGGAACGCATTTTATCCAGAAGATACCCCTGGATATCCGGATCGACATTGGCCAAAAAAACATTTCTTGTTCTTGCCTGTCCGGAAGACAACAACGGCTTGAATTCCGCCAGTACTCCCAAATCCGTCCGCAGCGTAAGAGCTGTATTTAAATCCCCCTTATATTCCCCCCGCCACCTGAAAGTCTCCCCTTTCCCCACGGAAAGCGAAGCAAGATCCAGCCCTTTGCGTTTCAGAAAAGAGGTGTGCTGCGGCGGGAAATCCCTGCCTATCACGGCAACTAATCCCACCCTGGTAAAAAGGCGGGCGGCCATCGAGAAATGCACTGCCGACCCCCCGAGCAGTTCATTGCGCCTGCCGGAAGGAGTGGTTACGCCATCTAAAGCTACGGTACCCAAAACGATTATGCTCATCGTATGAAAATTAAAGTCAATACAGAAACAAACAAACAATAATACCCGAAATAATGGAAGCGCGCCTTGTTTATAACCATGCGCAGGAACGACAAGGCAGCTAACCCGGTCAAAAGGCTGAAAAAGAAACCCGCGGTCAAATTCCCAAGATCCCCCGCATTCAGGCCGTTGATCTTTCCCGCCTCCAAAGCTGCAGCAGCGAGTATTAAAGGTATGGAGACTAAGAACGAAAAGGTGAACGCCTCTTTAGGGTCTATTTTCCTCAGCAACAAAGCGGATATCGTTATCCCGGAACGGGAAACCCCGGGGATAATCGCAAGGCTCTGGACCAGCCCGAGAAAACAAGCGTCCTTTGCTCCCGGGGTGCGCCTGCCGGAAGAACTCGCTTTCCCGGCAAAGATCAATATCAGCCCCGTAAAAAACCAGGCCGCCCCGACCACCCTTACCGAACAGAAGGCCCTCTCGAATAAATCTTTGGCCGATATGCCGATAATTCCGGTTATCGCCGAAGCAACAAGGACCAGCCCGAGCATGCGCGGGTTCCTGAACAACCCAAGGATATCTTTCCTGAAAAAAATCACTACCGCCAACAAAGTCCCCAGGTGCAAAACAACGGATACGGTTAACTTGTCGGCCGTAACCCCGAGGAGATTTTGCAGAATCACCAGGTGGCCTGAGGAACTGACCGGAAGGAACTCGGTCAATCCCTGAATTATACCCAGGAATATATATTCAATCATGCTTGAAAAGAAAATCCTCGAGCCATCGTTCCAGGGGAATATCGAACTCCATATTCTTACCGGTTACCGGATGCCTGAAACAAAGAGCCTTTGCCTGCAGGCATAGGCGCTTGGAACGCAAGGCAAAATCCCTGCGAAAAATAAACCTGTCTTCCCCCACCAGGGGATGCCCGATGTTTTTAAAATGCAGGCGTATCTGGTTAGTCCTTCCGGTGAGAGGATAAGCCTCCACAACGCTATAACTGCTTTTTTCCCGGATAACCTTATAACGCGTACAGGCGCGTTTGCCCCCGACTAAAGAATCGATCTCTCCATTATGATGCTTCAGGCTGCCGTGCACAAAGGCGATATATTTCTTATGCACCTTCCTGGCGCGGAACATATCCGCCATCTTGCGCTCGACATCCCTGCCCTTGGCATAAATTATAAGCCCGCAAGTCTCCCTGTCCAGCCTGTGGCAGGGGTAAAGCCTGCACCCTGTCCCGTTCTCCGCGGCATAGCGGTTCAATATTCCGGTCAAGGTCCTGGATTCCCTCCCCGGGGCGGGAACGCTTAAAAGCCCGGCTGGCTTATCCGCCACCAGCAACCAATCATCTTCATAAATAATCGGGATATTCATCCGCGCACCCCTTCTGGCAGCCCTTCCCGTACGCAGAACCTGGCTTATTGCAGCCTTACACTATAGAGAGCATGCGTTCTATCGCCAGCCTGGCTTTTTCCCGGATTTCATCCGGGACCTTTACTTCGTCCTTAAGCTCCTCAAGCGCCCAAAGCACCTTTTCCTGGGTAGTGCGTTTCATATTGGGGCACACCGCGCGTTCGCTCGCAGGATAAAATTCTTTATCCGGATTATCTTTTTTAAGACGGTATACCATGCCGGACTCGGTGCCTACGATAAATTCCTTGGCCGGGTTTTCCTTGGCATATTTTCCCATCTGGCTGGTAGAAAGCACCGCGTCCGCCAAAGAAACCACGCTCGACAGGCATTCGGGGTGCACCATGACCTTGGCCTTAGGATGGAATTTCTTCTCTTTTTTCAAGTCCTCAGGCAGTATCTTCACATGCGTGGGACAGAATCCATGCCAGCTGATCAGCTTTTTCCCGCTTTTCTTCGATACATAATCCGCCAGGTATTTATCCGGGATAAAAATAATATCCTTCTTGTCCCCCAATGCGTTAATTACGGATACCGCATTGGTAGACGTACAACAATAATCCAGCTCCGCCTTGACCGCCGCCGAAGTATTCACATAGCCTACCGCTACGGCATCGGGATATTTACGCTTAAGCTGCTTCAAATCCTCTGCGGTCATCATATTCGCCATAGGGCATCCGGCAGAAGTATCCGGCATAATCACTTTCTTTTCGGGGGAAAGGATCGATGCCGTCTCCGCCATGAAATAAACCCCGCAAAAGACGATTACGTCGGCGTCCGTCTTGGCGGCAATACGCGAAAGCTCGAGAGAATCGCCGCGGAAATCAGCAATATCCTGCACCTCCGCAAGCTGATAATTATGCGCCAGGATTATAGCATTGCGCTTTTTCTTCAAATCCTTGATTTTCCTTACTAACTCCTTGTCTTCTTTAATCATTTTTACCCCAGAACTTTCTCTATAATTCCCCCGCCCAAAACCTTATCCCCGCGGTAAAAAACGGCGGATTGGCCGGGAGTAACCGCAAACTGCGGGTTCTTAAAACGAATTTTCAGTTTACTTTTGACCGGATAAGCTTCGGCAAGGGATTCTTTATGATTATAGCGTATCTTGACGCCAATCTCAACCTTCTTTTTAAACGGCTGGCCCGGGAAACACGGGTCTTTCACGGTAAACTCCTTTTTCAGGGCTTCACGGCGAGGCCCGGCAACGACAATATTCCTTTTGGGATCTATGCGGGTGACATAAAGAGGATACCCCCTGGCTACACCTAAACCCTGACGCTGGCCTATGGTATAAAAAGCTACCCCCCGGTGCTCCCCCAGGACATTGCCATCTTTATCAACCAGATGGCCCGGGTGGACCCTGCCGGGATATCTTCCGTTTACCAGCCCGGCGTACCCTTCGGGAGGAAGAAAACATACCTCCTGGCTATCCTGTTTATCGGCCACGCCAAGTCCCAGATCAACAGCCATCTTCCTTACCTGTTGTTTATTATAAATTCCCAGCGGAAAAATAATTTTTTTCAACTGCCACTGGCGCAGTCGGTAGAGAAAATATGACTGGTCCTTAAGATGGTCCCTGCCCTTGCCGAGAATAAGCCCATGCGGAGTCTTTATGATCCTGGCGTAATGGCCGGTGGCCAAGAAATCACCGCCCAGGCAAAATGCCCTCCTGAGAAGACTGTCGAATTTTATGAACTGGTTGCACCTTACGCAAGGATTGGGCGTCCTGCCCAGGATATACTCTTTAAAGAAATTATCCACTACTTTACGGGAAAATTCCCTGTCCAGGTTTATGACATAATGGGGAATCCCGAGTTTATGGGCTACGCGCCGGGCGTCCTCCAGCCCGGAAAGGCCGCAACAGGAAGGCTTGCCCCCCTCCTTTTCAGCCAGGTTAAAACACATAGTTAACCCGACCACCTCATGCCCTTCCTTCAGCAAGAGCGCGGCGGCTACGGATGAATCCACTCCCCCGCTCATGGCCACAAAAACTTTTTTACTCATTTTTTTTATTATAGCATTATTTAAGACCGCCGCGTTAAGAATCGCGCCAAAAATACCGCCTCCCCGCATAGCAAAGAAGCCCGGCATGGGAGTGCCGGGCTTCTTTTGTCGTATTGACGGTTTACAGCTTGACTACTTTAGTAGCCTGTTCGCCTTTTGGGCCTTTTTCGATATCGAACTCTACTTCCTGGCCCTCCTCTAAAGTCTTATAGCCTTCACCCTGGATAGCCGTATGATGCACAAAGACATCAGCGCCATCCTCAGGAGTAATAAACCCATAGCCTTTTTGATTGGAAAACCACTTTACTTTACCTTTTGCCATTTCCTTGCTTCCTCCTTTCCAGAAAATTATAACAACCGGCGGGGCAGAAACAAAAAACCGTAAGGCATATCCTTCTCCTTACGGCTAAAGATCCTTACCCCTGTTGCTATGGTATTATTATACCCTGTTCCGCAGGGTTGTCAACAGGAAATAGTTTTATTAATCCGAGCTATCCACCAATTTCATATTATAATATCCCAGCGGCTTGACCTTGGCTTTGGACTTTCCTACCAGCCAATCATGGTATTTCCCCATAAAACGGTCATGATCGGATTTCTTTTCCCATTTGTACACGGAGGCATACTGGTTTTCAAACCCGTATCTGCGCATAGTCTTATATGACAGGAAACCCCTGGACTTCCTGGTATGGGAAGCCCACATAAGACTGTCCTTGCGGTATTTGGAAACCTCTTTCGGCTTTACCTCGAAAAGAACGACATGGACAAACATATCCTCCCCCTTTTTTTCCGGACATAAATTGATTTATTATACACCAAGGCATGGCCAAAACAAACAGTTTTACCATTTAAGCTTTAAACCCGCCTCAATATACCTGCCCGGCTGGGGAATCCCCTCGATATCCTGGTATTCCACGTTAAAAATATTCTCTCCGCGCAGGAACACCCTGGTATTTTCGTTCAAATCCCAGTTCAAACCGGAGTTAAACAACAGCCACCCCCTCCGGCCGGGCCTCTTTTTATAATTAAAACCGAACTCCTGCCGCCCGAAGAAAAGATCGAGGTTAAAAACTGCATTGGCCAAATGCCTGGCGTAATTGGGGCCGTATTTATACATATACCCCTGGTTGTCTATTTTTTTATCGGCATAAGAATAATTGGCGTCAAGGCTGAGAAAGCTGTTAAATGCCTTATGCATGACATATTCGACCCCGAATACTTCATCCCGGGTGAAATTCTTCGCCTGCCATTTCTGAGATGAATCAGACCTGACCCAATCGATCATCTCCCTCTCTCTACGCATAAACAGGGAGAACCTGGAAACAAAACCTTCATTTTCATACTCCAGGCCTGTCTCGTAGTTCCAGGCTGTCTCTGCGGCCAGGCTGCTGTTGCCTTCCGTGGTGGGATCGCTGTAATAAAGCTCCGTAAAGGAGGGCAATCGCATATTCCTAGCAATCCCGAAATTAAAGGATACTTCCGGGGTAAGCGTAAATTTCAAGTTCAATGACCCGGTAAAGACATCTCCGAACCCCGAGAATTTTTCCCAGCGCACGCAGGAACCGGCTTCCCATTTTTCCCCAAGAGGGATATTTTCATCTAAGAAAATGCCTGAGCGGGTTCGCGAATGCCTGCCCAGGTTCGTGGAAGTGATCTTTTCCATGGACCACTCCGAACCGAAACCAAGCCTGCCCAGCGGGCCAAGGTCCCTTTGCAGGTAAATCCCCGGGGTGAATATATCCGTGCGATGCTGGTTAACGGATGCCGAACGCAATCCCGTCTTATCAAGGACGAATTTATTATAATGCCTGCGCCAGAGGAAATCAGGCTTGACCCGGAGCGCGCCGCAATCCAAATCTAAGCCGCTGCTGAACAAATAAGTCCTGGTGCTCTCCCGGGAAGGGTAGCCTTGCCCCGGCGTATAAAAATCATAGGCGCCAAAATCCTTTTCCTGGTAACCGAAATTATTCTGCCATGAAAGGCGGTCCGATTGATAGCTGACGTTCAGGGAAGAAGTGAATTTTTCGTAATCGGTATCCTGGCGGAACCCCCTGGAACGGGATTCTTCCGCAGAGAAACGCAGGCCGAGGTTCTCCATCCTGCCCCCCGCGCTGAACAGAGTATACCCGTTACGCTCGCTTCCCATCCCCGATTCCCAGACAATCTTTTTCTCGCCCGGGCGACTCAAAGAAAAATTTACCGCGCCCCCCACGGAATCCGGCCCGAACAGGCTGGAGCAGGCCCCGGGTATTACTTCGACCTTCTCGATGTCCGCCCTGGTAAAAGGTATATCGGAATTGTAATAAGCGGTCTGAGGCTCGTTGATGCGCTGTCCGTTCAGCAGCACAAGGACCTGCTGGAAGGTCGAAGCGCGCAGGGAAAACCCCGCCTCCATTCCTCCCTGCAAAGCCCTGCTTTGTACATCTACCGGGAGGTTAACCAGCCCTTCCAGCCCGCTTTGATAGTTAAAGGCGTCATCCTGTTCTTTTTCCGCAAAGTAGCTCTTTAAGGATAGTTGTTTACGCTTGAGGATCACGAGAGGCTCTAATTCCCCGGGGAACCCCTGATAGGCAAATAATCCGCCCGGGAGGAGAGACGACAGCAGGATAAGTATAACGCAAGCCCTGAAAATGGACATGCGGGTATTATAAAACAACCCGGTTAATTGTCAACCAGTAATATTATATTGGTTTACATTACCGCAGATGCGAAACATCCCCGGAGAATATCTTCTGCACCAGCCCCGAGTCTTTCCGGATAAGCAGAGATCCGTCATTGTCTATATCCAGGGCCTGGCCTTCGATATGGCTGTCCTGAAAATGCACTTTCACCCGGTTGCCGATAGTTATGTTGGAATTACGCCATTTTTCAATTACGGGCCCGGGGCCTCCTTTCTCAAAGAGAAAATAGTTATCCTCCAGGACGCGCAGGAGCTCCTGGAAAACAACCAGGCGCGGCATGGCATGCCCCAACTGTTCTTTCAAGGACGTGGCATGGGGGACGAGGGATTTCCTGTCATTGTTCACATTCAGGCCTATGCCGATAACCACAAAATTAACCTTGTCCGTTTCGGCATTCATCTCGGTAAGTATGCCGGCCGCTTTTTTGCCGGAAATGAAGATATCATTCGGCCATTTGATGCGCGCTTCCAGGCCGGATGCCCTTTTAATTGCCTCGCAAATGCTTACCGCGGTCAAAAGCGTCAATACCGGCGACGCCGAAGGAGGTATGCGCGGTCTCAGGATAAGGGAAAAATAAATCCCTTTGTATTTCGGGGAAACCCAGCTTCTGCCCAGCCTTCCCCGGCCTTTTGTCTGCGATTCCGCCACCACAACCGACCCCGCAGGCTCGCAGCGCATACCGAGCTGCATCGCAAAATCCATGGTGGAAGAAAGATAATCGAAATAATGCACTTTTCTGGCGATAAACTTGGTATCGAGGCCATGCGAAACTTCGAGCCCGGAAAGCCTGTCGGGGCTGGATTCCAGCCGGTAACCGAGATGAGGAACGGCCACGATATCGTAACCGGTATCTTTCAATTCCTGGATATGCTTCCACAACCCCTGCCTGCTGATCCCCAGGCGGGAAGATATGTCATCCCCGGACATATAATCATGTTTTCCTTTAAGATAAGCGAGTATTTTTTCTTTCATTTCTCCTTAAAAGGTGCTCCTCGAATTTAGCCCAGAAAGGATCGACCCGGGGATGGTCCAGTTCATAACTGCTTCCGCCGGTAAAGACTTTTATTCCATCGCCGCGCCCGGTCACCTCCCCGGCGATACTGGCAGGTATCCCCTCCGACTCCAGGGCGGAAATTATCGCCCTTGCCTTCCGCCTATCCGCCGTTGCCAGCAAGGTACCCTCGCTGATTGATTTATAAGGATCTATGCCGAAGCAGGAACAGACCAGGCGAGCTTCTTCCTGGATAATTATCTTATCCAGGTCGATACGCATGCCCACGCGGCTGTGCCGGGCAATCTCAAACAAGCCTCCCCAAACGCCGCATTCAGTGGCATCGTGCATGGAGGTCAGTCCGCCGACGGATGCCGCGATAGCGGCATCTTTGACCGTAGACATCTGGTAAAAAATCCTCCGGGCGCGTTTTAAAAAGGCCGGCCCGTAAAAGGATTCGATAAAATCCGGGAAATAAGCAGCCATGAGCCCGGTAGTCTCTATGGCCGGACCCTTGGAAACGATGACAGCGTCACCTTCCTTTGCGGAAGGGATTATAAGCTTGGATCTCCTGCCCGTACCGAACATTGTCGCGCCCCCTACCATAGGATAATTACACCCGGCATAGCGCGCGGTATGGCCGGTTACCACGCTGATACCGAGCCTGCTGCATTCGGAATGCACGGTATCCCACAATTCCACCAGCTGGCCCTCCGTGATCCCGGGAGGCAAATTCAGGTCTACCGCCAGGTATTTGGGAGCTATCCCGCTTACCGCGACATCGCTGGCGATAATGTGAACGGCAAACCAGGCGGCCTTGCGCATCCCCAGTTCGCTGGCAATAAAAAAGGGGTCGGTAGAAACAACCATTACCCGCGGCCCGATAGCGATAACTCCGAAATCCACTCCGTTCTGCGGTTTTACCAGGACAGAAGGATCGGGCTTGCCTAATTTACGGTATATATGACGGTTAAAGAAATCGGGGTGGATCTTCCCCAAGCCGGGAAGTTTATCTTTCTTCATAAAGCGGGCTCATGGCGCGTAATTTTTGCACTACCTGGGGCAGCTTTTCCAGGAGATAATCTATATCTCCGCTCTTGGTCCACCTGCCCAGGGAAATCCTGAGCGAACCATGGGCATTCTCGTGATTAAGCCCGATGGCCAATAGGACATGCGAAGGCTCCAAGGAACTCGAGGTGCAGGCGGATCCCGTAGAACAGGCTATCCCTAACAGGTCGAGGCTCAAAAGCATGGACTCCCCCTCTATATACTTAATGGAAAAATTCACGTTGTTCGGAAGCCGCCGCGCAGGATGCCCGTTCAATATCACTTCAGGGATACGCGCAGGGATTTCTTTAAGCAGTTTATCCCTGAGGGAAACCTGCAGCCCTGCCTCTTCATCCATTTTCTCCCGGCATATGCGTATCGCGCTGCCCAACCCGACTATACCCGGGGTATTATAAGTAGATCCCCGCCTCCCTCTTTCCTGGTCCCCGCCGCGCATAAATGTCTCAAGCCGCCTGCCCTTGCGTACATATAAAGCGCCTACCCCTTTCGGACCATAAAACTTGTGCGCGGAAAGCGAAAGCAGGTCGGCGTTCAATTCATCCACGTTCACCGGTATGTGCCCAACGGTTTGAACCGCGTCGGTATGGAAACAAACCCCTCTCTCTCTGGCAATCTTCCCTAATTCGGGCACGGGCTGGATAGTCCCGATCTCGTTATTGGCATGCATTATGCTTACCAGGATAGTCTTATCGGTAATCGCTTCTTCAAGATCGCGGGGAGAGACCAGGCCATGCTTATCGACCTTGAGGTAAGTCACGCGAAAACCTCTTTTTTCCAGGAACTTCAAAGGCTCGGTAACCGCATGATGCTCGATGGCGGAAGTAATAATATGGTCGCCTTTTTTTTCCAGAGCGTACGCCGTACCTAAAAGCGCGAAATTATCCGATTCCGTCCCTCCCGAAGTAAACACTATCTCCCCGGGGTCTGCCCCGATAAAAGAAGCGAGCTCCTGGCGGCTGTCTTCAATCGCCTTTTTCGCCTCCTGCCCGTAAGAATGCAGGCTCGAGGCGTTACCGAACTTCCCGTAGAAATAAGGCTCCATTGCCCTCAGCACTTCCGGGTCGGTAGGCGCGGTTGCCGCATAATCCAAATATACTTTTTTCATTTTATTTTATAACCTCATTCAAGCTTCCTGTGCGGTACCCCTCCAGATCCAACGTAACATAATTATACCCTAATTTCTTGAATTTATCGACTATCTTCGCGCGGTTGCGCATAAGGCGCGGGATGCCGGAGATATCCGTTTCTATGCGGCATAGGCTGCCATGGTGCCTTAGCCTGACCTGGCGCAACCCCAGGGAAGCCAAATATGACTCTGCTCTGCCGACACGCTTGAGCACGGAAGGGGTGATCTTTATACCGTAAGCTATACGGGAAGCAAGGCATGCCGAAGAAGGCTTATCCCAATTAGGCAGCCCCAATAACTTGCTGAATGCGCGCACTTCTTCTTTCGTGATTCCCGCGTCGCATAACGGCGATTTTATTCCCAGCTCTTTTTTAGCTTTCTCTCCCGGGCGATAGTCGCCTTTATCCGAAAAATTTCCGGCGTCGAGCACGAACTTTAGCCCTTTTTCCTTGGCGGTCTTTAGCATCCGGGAGAACAATTCTTTCTTGCAAAAATAACACCGCTGCGCGGAATTGCCGGCAAAACCGGCTATCTCCAATTCAGATGTCCTGATAACTTCCAGCCTTACCCCTATCTTTTTTGCCAAGTCCCTGGCCTTAAAAATCTCCCCTTCGGGGTATGTCGCGGATACGGCGGTAACCGCAAGCAGCTTTTCTTCCGGGATAACAAGAGAACATGCCTTAAGCAAAAAAGAGCTGTCTACGCCTCCGGAAAACGCAACCAGGCATGATCCGTATCCGGAAAGGATACGCTTGAGACGAAGAAGCTTGGATTGGACAGGCATCCTAAACCTTATAACGCGATTACTTCCTTTACCTCGGGGACCTCTTCCTTGAGAATCCTCTCGATCCCCATTTTCAAAGTCATCGAGCTCATCGGACAGCAGCCGCAGCTTCCTTTAAGCCTTAATTTTACTATTCCGTCGTCTGTGACCTCGACCAGCTCGACATTACCGCCATCGGCGGCAAGCATCGGCCTTACCTTATCCAGAGCCTTTTCAATCTTTTCCTTCATTTATTACCTCCATTGTTAAAAGCTGCTTTTTTCTTTACGGTTAAGCCTCCAAAACGGGCATTCAACTTCTTTTTGCGTCTTTCCTCTGCCTTGATCCTGTTCCAATTAGTGATGATCTGACGGGTAGACTTCACTTTTGCCTTGCCGAAAACATGCGGGTGCCTGCGTTTCAGTTTGCATACCAGGCCGGAAATCACGTCTTCAATGTCAAAATTACCGTTTTTGCGGGCAATCTGGGCGTTAAACATTACATGCAAAAGAATATCTCCCAGTTCTTCCTGCATATGGAGGGGATCCTTGTCTTTTACTGCAGAAATGAATTCATCCACCTCTTCCTGCAAGTCGCCGATCAGGCTATTATGGGTTTGTTGTTTATCCCACATGCACCCGTTTTTCCCGTGAAGCACGGAAAAGACTCTTTTTAACTCTATAAAACCGGTCTCTTTTTCCATCCCTGTCAAAATTGGTTCATAGAAAGGAACCTGAAAGCCCCCAGGGCGGCCTTTGCCCCTTCCCCTGCGGCAACGATAATCTGTTTTTCAGGCACGTCGGTCACATCTCCGGCTGCAAAGATCCCCGGTATATTGGTCTGGTTGCGCGCATCCACCATGATCTCGCCCGCGGCATTTTTTTCCACCTCCCGCGAAAAAGCGGAATTAGGAATAAGCCCTATTTCGACAAACACCCCCTGCGCCTGTAGCTCGTTTTCCCCTGCCGAATTCCTGATCTTGACTCTTTCGACAAATTTGCCGCCGGAGACGGATACGACCTGAGCAGCATTGAAAACTGTAACATTACCTGCTTCTCCGACCTTCTGCCGCATAACCGCATCCCCCGCCAGGGACGGAGCGCTGTTTACGACATAAATCTTCCTGGCGACCCCGGACATTTGCAATACCGCATCCAAAGCAGAGTTCCCGCCCCCTACGACAACCACGTCTTTATCCCTGAACAGCGGGCCATCGCATATAGCGCAATAAGTCAACCCCCGGTTCTTAAACTCTTTTTCGCCGGGCACTCCGAGTTCTTTAGGGCGTTTTCCGGAGGCAATCACTACGCTCCGGGCATAATAATTATCCTTGTCCGTCTTTACCAGGAAAGCGCCTTTATCCTTCAGGAGGGAAACCGCCTCCTCCCCCTCCTTGAGCACCGCCTCATAACTGCGTATATGCTCCTGGAACTTTACCGCCAACTCCGGACCGGTAATAAACTGATATCCCGTATAATTTTCTATTCCGCCGCTCCAGGCAGCCTGCCCTCCCACGTCCGGGCTGATTATCAGAAAATCCAGCCTTCTCCTGGAAGCGTATACCCCTGCGGTTATCCCGGCAGGCCCGGCCCCGATGATAATCAGATCGTAAATCCGCATATGTACACTTTATCCGGCGGCTATAAGCCCAGGGACTGCTTAATCTTTTCCTTGTTGAAACCTACGATAACATCCCCGTCTATTTCCAAAACGGGCACGCCCATCTGTCCGGTCTTCTGCATAAGCTCATCCACAGCCTGCTGGCTGGAAGACACATCTACATCCTGAAAGGCAATACTGTTGTCTTTCAGGAACTGTTTGGCCATTACGCACCACGGGCAGGTAGGACTGCTGTATATCTTTACGCTTTTAGCCATATCAACCTTCCTTTCTTAAATAAAGGGGTGACAAATTCACTATCGCTTCCACTTCCACGCAAATCAGATGCCTGGGGCGCGGCAGGCTTGCTTCAGGGTGATGGGCATTCGATTTTTCCTGGACCAGATTATGCAGGAGCCTTTTCGCCAGGCGGGATGTAATATTATCCTCCCATAGTTTTATGAATTCTTCCGGGATATCCTCGCGAAGCACCACCCTGCCGTTCCCTTTAATGCAGTAACCGGAAAATTTGTGTTCATCGACCGCGCTGACGCTTAATTTGGAGTTGGTTTTTATATTCTCGGCGGTAACCCCGTGGTACGCGTCAATCAAATAAAGCTGCCCTGCAGGATCGATCTTTACTATATCCTTGCAGGAATTATGCGGGAACCCGTTCCTGTCTATCGAAGAAACAGTAACGTAGCTCTGCGTACGCAAGAAATCGATTACTGAAGGGGGTATCTTGATCATTTATTCAATGTATTGGAAAATCTAACTCCGAAATCAAAACAATTCTTCAATTCTTCGCTGTTCGGGGCGTACTTTACGGATACCCCGGGAGTGTCGAGAACGGCCCCGCAATCCTTAAGCATCTCCCGCATCTCCTCAACCGCCCCGCCCGCCCATCCGTAGGACCCGAAAAACCCTATCTGCCTTCCTCTCGGCTTCAGCCCTTTCACTATTTCAAGCAAAGAGGCGATATTCGGAAGCATATCGTTGTCATGCGTAGAGGAGCCGAAGATAAATCCCTGCGCGGTAAGCATGCGCGTAATAATCTCGGTACGGTCGCTTTTAGCCACATCGAATACAGAAACGGCGGTCCCGGAAGAAGCAATCCCGTCCGCTATTCTCCGGGCCATTATTTCAGTTGCCCCCCACATGGTTTCGTAAGCGATTACCGCTCTTTTGCTGGTCTGCCCTTTGGCCCAGGAAATATATGAATCTATGATCCGCGCAGGTTCGGTGCGCCATATCACCCCATGGCTCGGAGCTATCATCTTGATCGAAATGCCCAGCTTGCTTACTTCTTCAATCTTCTTCAGGATAATCGAACCGAGCGGCCAAAGGATATTCGCATAATATTTTTCCGCCTCCTCCATTAAACTACATTTATCCACCTGGTCGTCGAAACGCCCGGATGTAGCATAATGCTGCCCAAAGGCGTCGTTGGGCATGAGCAGGGAATCCTGCGGGCAATAAGTGAACATGCTGTCCGGCCAATGGACCATCGGCGCCTCCAGGAACATCAGAGTGCGCCTGCCCAGCTTCAACTCATCGCCTGTTTTAACTACCTGAAAATCCCAGTCGCCGTAGTAATTCTTATAAAGCCCGTCTTTGCATTTGGCCGTACCGACAAGTTTAGCCCGGGGGCATAATTTCATGAGCTCCGGCAAGGCCCCGGAGTGGTCCGTTTCCACGTGATTTACGACAATATAATCTATTCTGTCCACGGGAATCAGCTCCCGTATATTCTCGATCAGCTCCCGGGAAAAAGGGCCATAAACGGTATCTATAAGGGCTACCTTTTCGTCCAGGATAAGATAAGAATTGTAGGTCGAACCCCTTGACGTCGTATATGTGTGGCCGTGGAAATTACGCACATTCCAATCGACCACCCCCACCGAGTATATATCCGGTAAAATCTTTACGGCAGGCATAAGCCCTCCTCCCTTCTCCAGGCAAAATCAATACCCCTGGAAATTCTCCGTGACGATCAGCCCCTTATCCAGCCCAAGCTCTTTTTCCAGGATGGCGCGCATCGCAGCAACCATCTGTGGAGGCCCGCAGAGGTAAAATCTCCGGTCCATGTAATCCGGGACTTCCTTTCTTATCAGCCCGGCGTCAATCTGCCCGGTACTGCATTTAAATCCCGGCTCTGCTTCGCATAATACATGGACGAGGCGTAAAAGGGGATAAGCGGCGCTCAGTGCGGAAAAATCATCCGCAAAGACTATATCCCGCATAGAACGGTTGGCATATATGAGCACGATATCCTTGCCGATATTCTTATCCACGGCGTATTTGCACATACTCCTCACGGGAGTTATCCCGATTCCCCCGGACAAAAAAGCTATCTTGTGCGGGGAATCCTGGAGAGTAAAACTGCCGAAAGGATACCTCACCTTCACGCTGTCGCCGGGTTTAAGGCGGTCCAGTACGGAAGAAAAACCGCTCTGCGTAATCTTCTTAGTGAACTCCAAATAACCCTTCTCGGTAGGGGAGCTGGAAATGGAAAGGTATCTTTTTAACCCGGGGTCATCCCCCAAGGCAACCATAAGAAACTGGCCGGCGCTGAAATCAATCCATTCGGGGGCTGCCAGGCGGAAACTCTTTACATTATAGCTCCTGCGAATGACCTCTTTTATCTCGAGCAGCTTCTCTGCCTGCATGCCCCTGTCCCCTCCCATAGACGGCTATCCGTTCTTGAGGACTTCCTGAAGCGCGGAAAAAACTTCGTCAAAATCCAGCGGATGCGTCACTTCTCCGGCGACCTGCATATACCTGATCTTGCCATTCCTGTCGATAACCAAAGATCCCCTGGCCAAAAGGTTAATCTCCCTGATAAGCAACCCGTAATTCAAACCAAAAGAAGAGGATTTATAATCGGAAAGAATGACCTCGTTTTCTACCCCGTTAAGCGCACAGAATCTTGCCTGGGCGAAAGGAAGGTCCTTGCTTACCCCGATTACCACAACATCCGGGCTGATCCCCGCGGCCCTCTTGTTGAACTCCTTGACCTGCAAGTCGCACACCGGGGTATCCAGGGAAGGGAAAGAATTAATCACTAAAGTTTTTCCCTTGAAGTCGGAAAAAGAAACATCTTTAAAATCCCGGGATACCAGTTTAAAATCCGGGGCGCGGCCTCCTATCCGGATACGCCTGCCGGCCAAAGCCATCTTTACGCCCTGAAATGTAACTATCCTGGACATACAGGTCCTCCTCAGGCTACCTTCTCGAACTGGTCCTTGCCTACGCCGCATTCGGGGCAGACCCAGCTGTCAGGCAAAGATTCAAAGCTGGTGCCAGGAGCAATCCCGTTATCCGGATCCCCTGTCTTAGGGTCATAAATATATCCGCAAACCGTACATTTGTATTTATCCATCAACGCCTCCTTTTACGAAAAACATCTCCTTATCAGACAACATCCACTTCTTTCCCGCTTTTCCAGACGCCATGTATGTTGCAGTAAGAAACCGCCATAAGCGTACCTTTTTTCTCCGTCTTTAGACACCCGCCCGCCGAAGGTTCGGAAAAGACAGTGCTCGTATTCGGCCCCTGCACGGATTCCCCGTGCGCTCCAAACTCAAAACGCGCCACCTGGCAGGGAAACTTATCCCCTTCCGCCAGGAAATAAACCTCGATGGACCTTATATGATGTTCGGTAGTATTGGGATGGGGAATCTGCTTGCCCACGCTTACATCGAACTTTAAAATCTGTCCCTTTTTCACCGTCTCCGGACAGTCGATAACCGGGACATGCTTTTCCGCCTTCCAATCCGCACTCTGCAGCAAATCCTTGAAATCAACCATAACACACCTCCCTGATTATTATCCGTTAAACACGCTTTCCATGCCTCTGCCGTAAACGCCTGAGCCGCATAGGGGGTATCCGACTATCAAGATACAATAAAGCGGGCGCCATAGCAAATGCTTTTTACCCGCACGCAAGGAATATCCCGCGGGGATACGCTGCTGCTTAAGCCCGCCCGGCTTTTATCAAAGAAGCTATGTTTATCTCCTTGAGCTGCCTGAAAACCCCTTTTTCTATCAAGCATAATTTCTTCCTCAGCGCGCAGCGGGGCCTTTCGGGGCAGACCTCTTTTTTCAAAAAACACGAACTGAGTTCCGGTTTACCCTGGAAGATCCGCATTATACCGAACACGGAGACAGCCGCGGCGGGCCTCTTGAGCCTGAAACCTCCATGCTGGCCCTTAGTCGAACCCAGGATGCCGCTTTTGTTCAACTTCTGCAGTATCTTACGCATGAACGGACGAGGCACCCCGAGGTTTGCGACAAGCTCATCCACCTTTACCACTTCCCTGTTACTTGCTATATAGCAAAGGGCGCGCAGGGCATAATCACTGTCGCGGGTTATAAATTTCATGTCTCTTCCGGCCTCCCGTATCCTTTTGCGCTTACAGACAAATGATACTATATTAGTATCATTTGTCAAGTAATTTCTTTAAGACATCGCGTATTTACTGCACGGTTATGCGTTTTTTCAGCTTCCCTCCGATACTGCAGTACCCCTCCACGGATATCTCATCTCCTACCTTGGCATCTGGTATAAAATAAACCACGTGCTGGGAGGAGCCGTCATCCTGCCTGGAGATCTCCTGCTGGAGGATTTCCTTCCCGTTCAGGGAAATATCTACTTTTTTAATATAATGCGCGGAGGGGTTGCTTGTCCCGTGCTCGATAACCGCTCTCAGCATTTTCGTGGAAGGATCATAGGAAATCTTGATATCGCGCGGCGGATGGGCATAGGCAGAAGTTACGCAGATTGCACAGAAATAGATTAACACAAACAGGGTCCTTTTCATTTCTTCCTCCTTTCCGGAATCATGTTTAAAAAAGGCACTGCCAGGTTCATCAACAGTAAGGCGGCCAGCTCTGCATCGAAACCGGCCCGCGCCTGGACAAAAATGAATATCCAGCATGCCGCCGCAGCACCGAAGAAGACTTTTGCAAAATTCTTGACGGGAGTGGTCTTCGGTTCAATAAGCATTATGAATATATAAAAATAACTGAAGTAGCCGAATATGCCGGAAGGCGCGGAGTTGTTTATGAGAGATTGCAGCCCGAAGAGCAGGAATGAAACCGCGAAATACCCCGCCAGCAGGCCGATCTTCCTTACTTGATAAGCAAAATAAATCCCGGCAGGGACAAGAATCTGCCATAAGAACGTGCCGCTCCACTGCGTGTTGGCCTTAAACAGGATAAAGACAAAGAATATCCCGAAAGCGGCGGGATTAAATATGTGTTTTTTGCGGAAGCGGATCAGGTACTTCGACGATATGGCCGCCAGGGAAGAAAGAAATATTACCCACCACGGTTCGTCTCCGGCAATGACAAGCCCCACAATCAAAGCGGATATCGCGGAGCTGGAAGGGAAAGAAAATTTTTGTTTCTTTAGAAAGAAGAAAAGCGATTCCGCCGCAGCAGCCCCGCAAAAAGACAGGAAAAGGGCCCTCGGGAGAAAACTCCCTTGCGCATACAGGAGCAGCGTGAATAAGGCAAGGAAGGCGATAAGTTTGCCTTTAACCGTAAAAGTTTTTATCATTTCCACACAAACCAGACAAATAAATAGGCGGAAAGGACGGCGGCAAGAGTAAAAGGAACGCCTATCTTTACAAAATCTCCGAATCTGACAATATACCCCTCTTTTTTAAGCAATCCGCAGGATACGATATTCGCCGATGCCCCGATAGGGGTAATGTTCCCCCCCAGGCTGGCTCCGATAAGCAGGCCGAACAGGAATAAAGCGGGTTCAATATTAAGTCTTAAAGACATATTCATCGCCACGGGAAGCATGGCAGCCAAAAAAGGCACATTGTCGACAAAAGCCGAAACTATCACCGAAAAAAATACTATCGCGGTATAAGCGAAGAATATGTTGCCCCCCACGAGCCCCGCAAGGCAATCCGCCAGCCTATCTACCCATCCGGTGAGGGAAAGCGCCCCTATTATGACAAAGATGCTCGCAAGGAAAAGAGTAGTATCCCAATCAAGCCCCTTGAGCGCGGGAAATACGGAGCGGCCCGTAGACAACCTGTCCCAAAACAACGAAACGGCTCCGCAGGCCATACAGATCATTCCAGCCGCATACTCACAACCCGTATCGATAAAAGAAGATAAAGCCAGCGTAACAATCAACCCCGTCAGAATCCAGGTGGGGACCCAGGAAGATACTTTTTCCACCGGGATAATGCGGGTTTTTTGCCTGTGCCGGGCGAATAGAAAGTAAAGGACAACAAGGGATGCCAGCGCGCCGAGTTCTACGGCAAAGAATATGCTCAACCTGCCTTTGTAAAGAAAAAAGTCTCCGAAATTCATCTTGGCCACCCCTCCCAGGAGCATGCTCGGAGGATCGCCGATTAAAGTCGCCGCCCCCTGTAAATTGCTGGAGACGGCTATGGCAATCATCATGCTCACCGGATTCATCTTAAGCTTCCTGGCTAAAGAAAGGGCTATGGGGGCGACAATTAAAACAGTAGCTACATTTTCCACAAACGCGGAGATAAATCCGGTAAGGGCGCAGATGAACAAAATAGCCCAAAGGGTGTTTTTTGCCTTGTCTACGATTATTTCTGCACAATAAGCAGGCACCCTGCTGCGCATAAAGACATCGGCGACAGCCAAGGTCCCTACAAAGATCCCCATGACATTCCAATTAACGGCGGAAAAAGCCTCCCCCCAGGACAGGACGCGTAAAAAGATAAGCAAAAACCCCCCGGCAAATGCTGCCAAAGTACGTTTTTGAGGAAAGATTACGAACGAAAGGTAAGAAAAAATAAAAATAAATAATGCTATCCAGTCCCGCCCCATGCCGCTCCCCGTAAACCGCCTTCCCGCGCCTCAGTTAAGGCTTATGAATACTATCCCGGCAACGATCAACCCTGTGCCCAGCCAACGCAAACCGGTAAATTTCTCCTTTAAAATAAACCTGGAGGCAAAAGCTATGAATATGTAATGCATACTGTCGGCCGAAAAAGCAAAATTCAGGTCAGCCCGGCCGAGCACCAGGAGCCAGATACATAATGATACCACGCTGAAGACAAAACTCAACCATACCCTTGGTTTGGCGAGAAGACGGAAAATGAAATTGAAAATCCCTGCAATATTCGCTTTCAGGGGAAACCCCAGGGAATCTATTGCCGATTTCAAAAAAAGCTGGTTTACGGTATCGCACATGCTGGTTAAGGCAATCATGGAAAGAGTAATCAGCAATCCGTCTTTCATTTGTCCCGGCAAAGCCTTTCTTTACTGCTCAACGATACAAGGATAACCCCGGAAAGAATCAGCAATATCCCTATCCATCTTAAGGCCGATATTTTTTCATCCAGGAAAAACATCGACACCAAAGGCACCATAATATAACTGAAACTGGCTATGGGTACGGCGACACTTAAATCTATCTTTGAGAGCACCGTGGTCCAGATGACAAAAACCAGCGCAACAATAAATAACCCCGCCCAGAGGAAAGGCGAAAGGAACACCCCTTTAAGAAAAATAGCCGCCGCGGACAGATCGCCTACGTGAAGCGCAGCCTCGGATAACGCCCCTTTCTTGAAAAAGAAATGTATTGCGGTCTCCAGTATGTCGCTGATAATAAGCAATAACAGTATTTTTAGAGTTACCTTTTTTGCGGGCACGCTTTCCCCTTCCCGTTCTTCGGGCCAAAATTGCCCGGCTTCAAAAAAAGCGCCAGTAATTTGAACAACAAATCCAGGAATAAATTCCTGTGCCTAAAGTAGGCATAAAGCGGCACAAGTATCCCGCCAAGCCTGATCTTCGGTTCATAATCCGTCTGCCCTGGGTAATAAAGGCGTACGGAGTTGTCTATACACCAACGGATATTATAGACCCAGCTCACAAAATACAGATTGTAATAATCGGATATATCATAATCGAAACCGATAAACTTATCAATGAGTAAATCTTTATAAAGGAAACAGAGATTAAAAGCCGAAAGGGAACCGTTCACGTAATAAAGGAAAAAACGGGAATGCTCGCCCATTTCGCTTGACGCCCGCAGGAAAAATTCCCTGGAAAGGTGTTCAAATTTCGTCGCCCCTCTCCTGTATGTAGACTCATAAAGAGACACTATGCGTTCTATGCAGGCGCTGATATCGCTGACCACTTTAACCTCAATATCGCCCCTGCCGTAGGCCTGCTTCAGTTTCCTGTTCAAACCCTTACGCGTAGATCTGCCCAAGCTCTTCAGATAATCGTCAAAAGAGGGGAAATCCAGATTCAGGCATACCGCTGGAAAGCTGGAAACCCTGGTAAAACCCGCCTTCTTCAGTTTGTCAAGAAATACCGTCTCCTTCTCTAAGAAGTCTTTGAATATTACTATAGGAGAACCTGTCTCTGTGGCCAACCCTTCAAGCTCCTTCAGAAAACGCAGGACAAACTCACTTCCGGGCGCAAAACCTTCTTTTACGCCCAAGATGCCGTATTCCCCGAAAGGAGAACCGCAAAATAACACTTTGGAAATCAGGAAACGCGGGATAAATTTACGCACAAAAGCGATAATTGAAGAAAAGCTCGATTCGACGGCGATGCCCAGATTGAAATCCGAAGTAAACACGGGGGCTATGAATACGGCCTCCTCTCCCTGGCGGGCAACCAGATAATAAAAAACAAAACCGGGAAGCCGTGAACGCTCGAGAGTCCTGTAAAAAAGGTAATTTTCCGGGATGTCTCCAAAAACCGAATCCCATTCCTCCTCCCCGATATCTTCTATGCTGGAGTATATTTTATACTCAAAACCGCTCATAAGCAGCTTTCTCCTCCGCGCTGCACGCTCTATGCCTCGATGCAGAGAGTTAACTTGAATTTCTGATTATTTTAGCATAGAATAAGAAGAGTGTAAAAAAGGATTACCATTGAGCATAACAAGAGAAATTCCGCCAACCGCAGGATGGGCGATAAAAACCAAAGACCTGCTTGCCTGCCTTTTCAATAAACACCCGGAAGGATTGCTGGAAGAGGATTTTAAGAAATTCATCGGTTCCCCTTCCGCCCTGCTTACCTATTCCGGCACCGCGGCTTTTTATATAATATTAAAAAGCATAAGCAAACTCTCTCCTAAAAAAACGGTGGTTATCCCGGCTTTTATCTGCCCGCTCGTTCCGCTGGCTATAGAAAGAGCCGGATTAAAGGTTAAGACATGCGACATAAACCCGTATAACTTCGACTATAACCCTGCAGAACTCGGGAATATCTGTTCCCAAGACAAGGACATACTGGCGGTCCTGGCCGTACACCTTGCGGGAATCCCGCTTGAAATCGAGAAGATCAGGAATGCGACCGAAGGAAAAAACATATTCATTATCGAAGATTGCGCGCAAAGCCTGGGGGCGAAATACCGGGGTGAACAAACCGGCAGGTTCGGCGACTTTGCGTTCTTCAGTCTCTGCCGGGGAAAAGGGCTGACTATCTATGAAGGGGGTATCGCCCTGGGCAAAGAAAGTAAAGATGCGCGGCTGCTTAAGGAAACGGCGGAAGAGATAATGCATCGCGAACCCGTTTCCGAATTCCTGAAGATAGCCGAGTTATTCGCTTACAGTATTTTTTACCGCCCTTCCTTGTTCTGGTTTGCTTTCAGGATGCCGCAGGCCTTCTGGCAATTGAGAAATAATCCAGTACGGGCCATGGGTGAATACTTCGATACCGGGTTTCCGGTACACAGGATCTCGGCCTTCCGGGCGTATTTCGGGCACAGCGCATTCCCGCGCCTGGATGAAGAAATAAACCGGCAGATAGAAAAAGCGGAATTTTACATCAAAGGCCTTGAAGACACCCCGGGGATAAAGCCGATAACGGGATCCTCTTCCAAAGAAGCGAGCTACCCCTATTTAACTATTATTTTCGACTCCCCGCAAAAAAGAAACCTGGCCCTGAAGGAGTTCTCCGCTACGGGGCTTGGCGTATCTCAGGTATACCTCAAAGCCATACAGGATTACGCTTATTTAAAAGGGGTCATTCCGGAGAACGAATGCCCGGGAGCCCGTCTTATAGCGGAAAGAACGATCACCCTGAGCACAAGCTGTTTTCTCAAGGAAAAAGACCTGCTGGAGATCACCCGCAGGCTGAAGGAGATAGGAACAAATGATAACCTTTTCGTTGAAAGAAGATAAACGTAAAGATAGCGGGATACCGGACAGCGGGTTTTATCTGCCCGGAGACAAAAATCTGTGTTTTTTAATACATGGGCTGACCGGTACGGCGAAAGAGATGTGGACGATCGCCCAACGCCTGAATAAACGCGGGTTTTCCGTTGCCGCTCCCCTGCTCTTGAACCATAATAAGCCGATCTCCTGCCTGAAAAGGACATCCTGGGAAAAAATATATGCTCACGCGCGTGATAAATTCATTGAATATTCTGCCGGGCATGACAACATATTTGTCGCCGGGCTTTCCTTTGGGGCCTTGATCGGGATAATGCTGGCGCATGAATTCCCGGCTAAGGTCAAAGCGCTAAATTGTTTTTCCCCTACCCTATTTTACGACGGATGGGGAAATCCCAAATCCAGGGTGTTCCTACCCCTTATCTACCGGACCCCGCTTAAATACTGGTTGTATTTTAAAGAAGAATTTCCGTACGGGTTGAAAAATGAAAGGCTGAGGTCGAAGGTGGAGAACTTCTATAAGGAAGCCGACTTGTTCGATTACAGTAAAGTGCACCTATACGGATATCCGGTAATACCTGTATCCTGCATGCACCAAAACGCACTGCTTGCCAAAAAGGTAATCTCCCTACTCAAGAATATTAAAACCCCCGTACAAATGCTGCAGGCCAAAGAGGACGATGTGACCAGCCCAAAGAATTCATACTGTATTTATAATAATATCGGCTCTCAGGAAAAGGAAATCATCTTCCTGGAAAACTCCTACCATATCATTACCGCTGACCAGGAACGGGATAAAGTAGCCGAGAAAACAGTCTCTTTCTTTGAGAAATACAGAAGTTAAGGGATCACCGCCCGGAGTATTTCAAGGTTGGTTTTTTCGTTGACTCTCAGTATAAAATCATCGCGGAGTCCGTCCACCGGCAGGGCGGCCGGATGGTCCAGGCGGGAAAGAAAATTCTTCAAGCGGCGGGGAACAAATGGAGCCGAATAATCCCCCGCTATATCCAAACCCGTTATATCCAGATTCTCGCGCACAACCGAAAGCATGGAAATAAGCTGCCCGAGGCTAAAGAACCCTTCCTCCCAATTGGTAAGCGCGAATTCCTTCTTCAGGCAGTCTTTGTCTATCGAGATATAAGCCCTGCGCACGGGCAGACCGGCGATCACATCCAGAATAAACTTTTCCAGATCTTCCTCTTTTTCCAGCTCATGCCATAAAATCCTGTTCGACAAAAAGCCCTTTTCGACGCGGAGAGAATGATTGCCGGATATGCGCCTGCAATATACCGTGGTCGGCTTATGCCTGAAAGGGTATATCTCCAGTCGGCCTCCGGACAAGGCCCCCAGATTGCCTGTTTGCAGGGCAGGCCAGGATAAGTCGTCCGAACCCATGCCGATAAGCACGCATTTAAGCATATTCCTGTTTTCCAGCAGCCGGCTTACCCATGAACCGCAGCCGAAACGCGGAGGCAGAATATCCCAGTCAGGATGAAAATCAAAGACTATCGCGCAGAAAGGCTCTTCAAGGGAAGCGGAGAGAATTTCACTGGCGTGATGGAAATCCCCCGAACCGATAAAAGTAGGCCGGGAGTTATCCGTACCCTTCAAAGCCTTTATTATCCTTTCACGCCCAAGCGCAGACATAAAAAGCCTGGCTTCTTCCGCCAGGCTTGTAAAATCCACGGTTTGTGCGGCATAACGGGCAATAAGCTCCTTTTGCCTCACAACGCTATTATCGAAATTAAGAATACGGATTCCCCTGTTCAGCATAAGATAAACACCGCCCGGAAACTTTATCCAAGGCGCATCATTGCTTCTTCAAAGCCTTGATCAAAGCCTCTTCAAACAGGTCTATGCCAAGATCGATCTCCTTTTCGGTAATATAAAAAGACGGAGCGATAGTAAAAACGTTCTTATAATAGCCTCCCACATCAAGAACCAGCCCTCTTTTCTTGCCTCCGGCGCTTAAAGAACCGCTTAACCCCAGGTTGACTATCCTGTCGGTTAACTCTTTATCCGGAGTATAGCCATCCTTGGCGCACATCTCCACTCGCAGGGCGAGTCCAAGCCCGTCCACATCCCCGATTTGGGGATATTTCTTTTGCAGGCCCTTGAGCCTGGAAAGAAAATATCTTCCTTTCTTAGGGATAGAGACTGCGAAATCGGATTCCTCTATCAGCCTCATCACTTCCAGTCCCGCCGCAGTGCCGAGAGGGTTACTTGAAAATGTGGAATGGGTGGATCCCGGGGGGAACACGTCGGGAGAAATAAGTTTTTCTTTAGCCCAAACCCCCGAAATAGGATTCAAACCGTTGGTCAAGGCCTTGCCAAAAACAATTATATCCGGGGTAATATTGAAATGCTCGATCGCCCAGAATTTACCTGTACGGAAAAAGCCCATCTGTATCTCGTCATCGATAAAAAGAATCCCGTAACGGTCAAGGATATCCTTGAGCCCGAGAAAATAATCCTGCGGGGGTATTATATACCCTCCCGTGCCCTGTATTGCCTCTGCGTAAAAAGCTACAAATTCGCACTTGGCGTTCTTTTTATTGACTACTGAATGGTATTCCGTTTCAAAAAGCTTCTCGAACTGTTTGAGGCAATACAAATCGCAAAAATCCTTTTTCTTGTCATACGGGCATCTGAAACAGTAAGGAAACGGCACAAACATCGCCCTATCCCCAAAATGCCCGAACTTCTCCCGGTAACGGAAACTGGATGTAATCGCGGAGGCGGCCAAAGTCCTGCCGTGATACCCCCCCATAAAAGCGAAAACCAGGCTTCTGCCGGAATAATTACGCACCAGCTTCAACGAATCCTCGAGCGCGCTGGATCCGCCAACGTTAAAATGGACCCTTCCTTTTTCTTCGAACGTCCGTTCGTTTTTCTGGGCGAGCTTGGCGGCAAGGGTGATTTTCTCTTCATGCAGATACTGGCAGGCAAGCTGGGGCAGCGCATCCACCTGCTTCTTCAGCGCTTTATTCAGGCGCTTGTTCCGGTATCCGAAATTCGCGGCGGAATACCACATCTGCAAATCCAAGAATTCCACTCCATTGCGGTCATAGAGATAACACCCGTTGGACTCTTTGAAAATATTAAGCTTCTCCGCGTAATGCACGGTATCTCCCCACGAACAATATTTCGCTTCCAAATCCAAAAGGCGGTCTTCGCTTAAGACGGTCCCATTCTTGCTGCCAACCCTAATCATTTGTTTATTGCTCATGCCAATTCCCTCTTTAGATGGTTGAACACCTCTTTTAAATTGTGGAAAGCTACGCAATCCAGCTTATTCTCCCTGAAATACCTGAGCAGCCCTTCTTTGGCAAACACCATATCGGCGCGCCTGGACGGGCAGATATCCGAACTTCCGTCGCCCACATAAATCACCTTATAATCCTTGGGAGTGTTATCCAGGAGGTTCTTGGTCTTGCAATGCGCGCAGATCTGGCAATCCTTGTTCTTGAAGGGGTAGTCGGTAACGATCTTATCCCGGGAGAAATGCAGCTTGTTGGCGATAACTTTGAACCCTTTTACCCCGTTGATCTTGAGTATATTATTAAGTACGTAATCGAAATTGTCGCTCAAGACCAAAGTCTTGACTTTTTTAGCCCGCAGGAATCTGTATAGTATTTTAAAATAGGGATCAAGCTTGATTTTTGTCAGATAGGAATCCAGGGACTTCTTGTCCAGGCACATACCCCTAAGCTG
>Ga0265297_10002871_pt1 | contig 33207 bp, 26 predicted proteins | sample Munlanlwell13791_FD_192502 | JGI IMG/M metagenome (GOLD analysis project Ga0265297, IMG submission 192502) | Leachate microbial communities from a municipal landfill in Southern Ontario, Canada - Leachate well 137-91 | ecosystem: Engineered > Solid waste > Landfill > Unclassified | place...
CGGCGGCCAACTACTTTGTGGGCGTCACAATAGCCTCGGGTCAGGCACCGGGATATCCGAGTCCTGCTACAAACACCAACTGGTGTTTGCCGGCCCTAAGTCCTTATTCCACTTCTTATGGAACCCGATTTTACATTAGAAACGGCACCACCAACCTTACACCAGTAAGCCCCACTGTTAATCCAATTGACTTGGCAGGCCCTGCCTGCGCAGGTGATACCGTATGGTCAGGCTTGTTCAACTTAACCAGTGGTACTACATATAACGCCTATTTCAATGCACAGAGCTATGCTTACTGCCCTGGAGTGATGGACTATGACGACTGTAACTGGAACTGTACTAATACTTGTTGGGTCGCCTGGGATACGCCAGGTCAGAATAAAAGTTGCGCCGATGTCTGCAGCCACTACGGTACTACATCAGTAAATTATACTGGCAGCTATCCTTGGCTTTATCGTCCGGCAGGCTATAATTGCAGAACCGTATCAAAACTTCTTGGTGGCACCTGTTCAAGTTGCACCACCAATGGCACATATAACTATTACAATCCCACCACCTTTGCATGCACCACAACAACGACTAACTATAATTCTTCTGATACTAACGGATCGGCCACTTTGGGCGCTGATGTCGTAAGGGTTTGCGCTTGTAATCTTTTAAACTCGACTAGTGCCTCTTTTGCCTTTAACTTTACTCCCACTTTCTAAGTTGTAGGGTTAGCTTTTGCCACCTATTTAAAAGCCCCCCTCAAAGGGGAGCTTTTTATTTAGATAGACGTCGGGCGTCCATGGAATATTTTAGAAGGTTGGTGTGAAGTTAAATGTGAAGGCTGCCGAGGTACTACCTTGTAATCTACAAGGACACACCCTGACAACTTCAGACCCCAAAGTAGCACTTCCATTCGTATCGCCGCTATTATAGGCGCTTGTTGTTGTAGTACAGGCGTAGGTAGTCGGGTTATAATAATCGTATGTACCATTGGTGGTGCAACTTGAACAGGTGCCGCCAAGAAGTTTTGCAACCATTCTACAATTTTTATCTGCTGTTTGTCCCTGTCTCGGGTAATTACCGGTATAAGGGTCCACCTGGCTACCATAATGACTGCAAACATCAGCGCAGCTCTTGTTTTGACCTGGAGTATCCCAAGCCGTCCAGCACGTAACGTCGTAATCATAACTTCCATTGGTCCAATAATCCATATTTCCTGGACAATAAGCATATGATTGAGCGTTAATATATGCCTGATATGTCGTTCCACTGGTAAGATTAAACAAGCCCGACCACACTGTATCACCTGCGCAAGCTGGGCCTGCCAAGTCAATTGGATTAACAGTGGGGCTCACCGGCGTAAGGTTGGAACCGCTGCTATTTCTTATATAAAATCGCGTCCCCCAAGAGGAAGTATAACTACTTAGGGCCGGCAAACACCAGTTGGTGTTTGTAGCAGGACTCGGATATCCCGGTGCCTGACCCGAGGCTATTGTGACGCCCACAAAGTAGTTGGCCGCCGAGGCAAACTGTGGAGCTGCAAATACCACCAGGGTTATTAAAAATATTAAAATATATTTTTTCATAAATTTTGTTTTTTTATCGTCATTTAGATGAAACGATGACGCTTTAAATTTATTTTGCGACCTCCATTGAAAACCCTCCGACAAAACCCGCCGACGGCGGGCCTCGGCGGGTTTTCCTTGGCAAGCAAAAGCGGTTATGTTAAACTAAGATAATTAATAAATTAATTAAAATTGGTTGGAAATATGAATAAAGAAACAATAAACAAATTTTGGCTGCCTGCATTGATTTTTGCGGTTGTGGCAATATTGCTTTATGTGTTATTTTTTGTTAATTTTGGCGAACTTAACGGCCTGGGTAAAAAAGTGGATTTAAATACACTAACCGATCAAGAAATTATACAAATATTAAAAACAAACGCCGATGTGGCTGACTATATTTCCAGGAACCCCGAATTTGCCATCCAAAGCAAAGAAATTTTAACAAAAGATGCCATCTTGAGAGGTCAAAACCAAAATACATTCCAGCCCGTATATATCGCCCTTGAGCTTGAAGATAGCAGATATTTGAAGGTGCAGCTGATGAATGCGGCCGGCAGCGAGGGATATATCACCGTGATTGACGCCAATGACAGCAGCGTACAAAAAGCTTTTGGTATGCTTTTGATACAGATGTCTCAGCAGCAAATTGAGAGCCAAATACAAGAATCTGGCTCAGCTGGCGCCCAATAAATTGGAAGGCCTTGCCTTTCAACGACTATGGACAAAAAAGAGGCCAAAACCAGAATAGAAAAATTGACGGCGGTGATTAACCATCACCGCTATCTTTATCATGTATTAGACAGACAGGAAATTTCTGATGCGGCTTTGGACTCTTTAAAAAAAGAGCTTTTTGATTTGGAGCAGCAATTTCCTGACTTGGTGCTAAAAGATTCTCCCACCCAACGCGTAGGCGGCCAGGCCTTAAAAGAGTTTAAAAAAGTCAGGCACTCGGCACGTATGACGTCTTTTAATGACGCATTTTCCGGTGAGGATATGCAAGACTGGCTGGAAAGAATTTCAAAATTGCTTACAGAAAAAGAAAAGCAAGAGTTAAATTTTTATTGTGAATTAAAAATTGACGGCCTGGCCATTGAGCTGGTATATAAAGATGGATTTTTAAAAACAGGTTCTACACGCGGCGACGGAAATGTCGGCGAAGACATCACAGAAAACTTAAAAACCGTTGAGGCAATTCCATTGAAAATTGAAGAGGGCCGCGACATAATTATCCGCGGAGAAGTTTTTATAACCAAAAAAGAATTTGAACGCATAAACAAAGAACAGGAGAAAAAGGGCTTGCCTGTTTATGCAAACCCCCGCAATATTGCAGCCGGTTCTTTGCGTCAGCTTGACCCAAAGATTACCGCCAGCCGCAAACTGGACTCTTTTGCTTATGAGATTACAGAAGGGGCAAAATCACAAACACATGAACAAAAGCACGAAATTTTGCATAACTTGGGGTTTAAAACCAACAGGCACAACAAATTTTGCAAAAACTTGGATGAGGTAATACATTTCCGTGAGCACTGGATAAAAGCCCGCCAGAAATTGGATTATGAAATAGACGGCATCGTGGTGTTAGTGAACAACAATGAAATTTTTGACAAGCTTGGCATTGTGGGAAAATCTCCCAGGGGAGGCATTGCTTTTAAGTTTCCTCAGCAGCAGGCAACCGCAAAAGTATTGGATATAAAGCTGCAGGTGGGCAGGACAGGAGCAATTACGCCAGTGGCAATTTTGGAGCCCACGCAGGTGTCGGGCATCACCATCAGCCGCGCCACTTTGCACAATGAAGACGAAATAAAAAGACTGGGCCTGAAAATCGGCGACACGGTTGTGGTGGGCAGGGCGGGAGATGTGATACCTGAAATCAGCCAAGTGCTGGCGGATTTGCGCACAGGCTCAGAAAAGCCTTTTAAGATGCCAACACATTGTCCCAGCTGTGGCACCAAGCTGGTGAAAGACGAGGGCGGCGCCTTATTGAGATGTCCAAACAAAAATTGCTTTGCCGTAAAACGCAGAGGGTTTTATCATTTTGTTTCAAGGGCGGCATTTAATATAGACAAACTCGGCCCCAAAATTATAGACAGGCTTCTGGACGAGGGCTTAGTGCAAACGCCGGCGGATTTGTTTGACCTAAAAGAGGGTGATGTGGCTGTGCTGGAAAGATTTGCCCAAAAGTCGGCCAGCAATTTGATAAATTCAATACAATCGCATCGCGAAATTTCCCTGCCAAAATTTATTTTTGCATTGGGCATACGGAATGTGGGAGAGCAGACAGCCATTGATCTGGCGGAGCATTTTGGAAGCCTGAAAAAAATAAAGGATGCAAAATTAGAAGATTTTGACGCAATTTCGGATATCGGACCCGTCGTGTCAAAATCTATTTTTGAGTGGTTTGGCGATAAAGACAATTTAAAATATTTGGAAAAATTGGAGCGCGCCATCAAAATCAAAAACCCGCCGAGTCGCGGCTCGGGCGGAAACTCTGGCGGAAAGCTGGCGGGTAAAACATTTGTTTTGACGGGAACCTTGGAAACAATGGCCCGCGATGATGCCAAAGCCAAAATCCGCGAGCTGGGCGGCGACGTTTCTGAAAGCGTGTCAAAGAAAACCGATTTCGTTGTTGCTGGAGTGGAGGCGGGCTCAAAACTGCAAAAAGCTGAAAGCCTGGGTATAAAAATTCTATCAGAAAAAGAGTTTTTAAAGTTGATTAAATAAAATGGAAGGAGAAACCAACAAGCACGAAGACGACGAATTTATTCTGGAGGCCAACGATGGGGCCGCAGACAACGATACCGAGGCCGCCACTGATAAGGAGCAAAATGAGTTGCTTTCGCTTTATGATAATATTCTTGGCTCCAAAGGAGAAAGAGAAAAAGTTGGCATCTACACAGAATGGGCGAGGGCATATTTGGAAAGGAATTTTGGCGTTACAGATTTATCTGATATAGAAGGCGTGCATTTGCGGAACACGGTGGAGCAGCTTTTGCCGAAAGTGGAACAGGAACAGAAAATGGTTTTGGAAGGTAAAATGGGTGCAATGAATTTTGCTGAAATGGAAGAAGAAGCCCCTGCCCTGTGGCTGTATAATTTGTATGGTATCCACCCCAAAGACATTCCCCATGTTTTTGCAGTTAACGACGACACGGCAGGCAAAACTCAAACTTTTGAAAAAACAATGGAAGACCAGGCCCGCCAGATGATGGCCGATTTGGAAGCCCAGGGACACAAAGTGTATATAACCCAGAAAATTCCTCAGGATTTTAAGGACTATTTAAAACACATCAGGCAGGAGGCTCATAAACCATAATGGATTTTTTAAAAAATATTCTGCAAAATTTGGACTGGAAAATCATAGCAGCAGCCGCTGTCCTGGTTTGTTTTGGGCTGTTGGGCATTTTCAGCTCGGGATGGGCAAAAGGCGACCTAAGCAATTTTTATAAACAAATTGTTTTTTTTGCAATTGGAATTTTGTTTATGGTGTTTTTCAGCCTTTTTGATTACAGGCTGGTAAAAAATAATTCATATCTTATTCTGGCTCTGTATGGCGTTTGCCTGCTTTCTCTTTTGGGGCTGCACTTTTTTGCTCCGATTATAAAAGGAACGCGCGGGTGGTACAGGATCGGCGGATTTAACTTTGACCCGATAGAGCCCACCAAAATTGTGCTTTTGTTTTTGCTTGCAAAATATTTTTCTGGCAGACACATAGAAATGTATAAATTCAGGCATATTATTTTGTCTGGATTTTATGTTTTTGCAGCCGCTATTTTTGTTTTTACAAAGCCGGATATCGGCGGCACAATGGTGCTGGTTTTGATGTGGCTGGGAGTGTTACTGGTGTCGGGCATTAAAACAAAACATCTGATAGTAATAATTTTGTGTTTTGCGGTGGTGGCAACCTTGGGGTGGAACTTTATGATGAAGCCATACCAGAAAGACAGGATTTTGTCATTTGTGTTTCCCGAGCTGGACCCGTTGGGCAGCTCTTGGAGCCAAGACCAGGCAAAAATTGCAATTGGCTCTGGGCAAATTTTGGGCCAGGGCCTGGCGCAGGGCTCACAGGTGCAATACGGATTTTTGCCGGAATCCCATACAGATTTCATTTTTTCTGTGATAGCGCAAGAATGGGGGATTGTCGGGGTGCTGGCCTTGTTTTTTGTGTATGGGATTCTTGTATGGGAAATTTTGGGCGTGGCGACAAGAACAAGAGACAATTTTTCAAAACTTTTTGCGGCCGGCTTTGCAGTAATTTTAATTTCCCAGTTTTTTATAAACATTGGTATGAATTTATCTATGCTGCCGGTGGTGGGCATATATTTGCCGTTTATAAGCTATGGAGGCTCGGGTCTTATATTTAACTTTATTGCCTTGGGAATTTTGCAAAGCCTCAAAACTCGAAAATAAGAAAAATGCCAATGTCAAGCCATTGACATTTTTTATAAAAGATAATAACATAGAAACATACGACAAAAAAAGTGGCCATTTACTTCTCTAAATAAAACAAAAACCCTTGACCAGTGTTTTTTTATACACTGAGAAACTTGACAGCTTAAAAGCTGGCCAGGGGGAAAGATGCCCTACACAAAAGGGTATTTTGTGTTTTAATGCGCTATAAAGTTCTCTATTAAATTTATAAAAATAAATTATTAGCTTAATAAAACATGGCAGAGACCGCAAAAAAGGTAAAAAACTTTTCAAAGTCAAAACTTTCTTTTCCTACCCCGCACTTGCTGACAATGCAGCAGGATACATGGAAAGACCTTTGGGATGTAAGGATTAAAGAGCTTTTTGAAGAAATCTCACCAATCCGCGACTACACAGGCAAAGAGCTTGAACTTTGGTTTGACGACTACTCTTTGGGTAATCCAAATTATAAAAACGGATTGGAAGCCAGAAAGGCCAATGATTCTTTGGAGGCCCCTCTCAGGGCAAAAGTCAGGCTCGTAAACCTGAAAACCAAAGAGGTAAAAGAGCAAGAAGTCTTTTTAGCCGATTTTCCTTTGATGACAGAAAGGGCAACCTTCGTGGTAAACGGGGTTGAAAGAGTTATTGTATCTCAGCTTATCAGGTCTCCCGGAGCCTTTTTTACAAACAGAGTGTGGCGCGGCAAAAACTATTTTGGCGCCAAAATTATCCCAAACAGAGGCGCATGGCTTGAATTTGAAACAGAGGATTCAGGCTTTATTGGAGTAAAAATAAATAGAAAGAGAAAAGTTCCCGCCACTACTTTGCTTATGGCTTTGGGTCTAGACACAATTGAAAAGGTTGAAAAAGCCTTTGAGGATGTGGATAAGGGTGACACAAAATATATAAAAGAAACCCTTAGAAGGGATTCTTCAAAAGACCAAAAAGAGGCCCTGGTGGAAGTATATAGAAGGCTCAGGCCCGGCGATTTGGTTACCCCAGATGCTGCCCAAGATTTGATTTTTAATATGTTTTTTAACTTTGACAGATATGACCTGTCAAAAGTGGGCCGATGGAAAACCTGGCAGAGGTTGCCACAGCTTGCCCCAAAGCAAAAAGACGACGATATTACAAAAGAAGAAAGAATTCTGCAGCTGGAAGATATTATAGAAGTTATCAGAGAGATTATCAGGCTCAACAACAATCCCGATGCAAAGCCAGACCAGGTTGACCACTTAGGTAACAGAAGAGTTAGGACATTATCCGAGCTTATTCAAAATAGGCTTAGAGTTGGTTTGATGAGAATGGAGAGGATCATTAAGGACAAAATGTCTACATTGGAGCAGGACACAATCACTCCTTTGCAGTTGATAAACCCAAGGCCATTGATGGCAGTTATCAAGGAGTTTTATACTTCTTCGCAGTTTTCGCAGTTCATGGATAACGAAAATCCATTGGCCGAATTGGAACACAAAAGAAGGCTTACAACCACAGGCCCCGGCGGACTTACAAGAGAAAGAGCCGGCTTTGAGGTTAGAGACGTGCAGCCCTCGCACTATGGCAGAATTTGTCCTATTGAAACGCCAGAGGGTCCAAACGTGGGCTTGGTGGGACATTTGGCAACATTTGCAAGGGTAAACCCTTATGGTTTTATTGAAGCTCCATATTTTAAAGTTAAAAATGGCAAAGTTTTAGAAGAAGTTGAGTATTTGTCAGCCCAGGAAGAAGAAAGGCACAACATTGTGCCAGCTTCTGTGCCATTGAACGATACAGGAAAAATTTTGCCTGAAATTGACCCGGATAAAGTGGAAGCTCGTGTAAAAGGCGAGCCCGAAGAAGTTGAAATAAAAGACTTGGATTACTGCGATGTTTCTTCAAAGCAGTTTATTTCTGTTGCTACTTCGCTTATTCCATTTTTACAGAATGACGACGCCTCCAGGGCTCTTATGGGTTCAAACATGCAGAGGCAAGCAGTTCCGTTGATTAAACCCGAGGCTCCTTGGGTTGGTACAGGAACAGAAAGAACCGTCGCCCATGACTCAGGCCAGGGCATTATTGCCACAGCCGACGGAGTTATAAAAGAAGTTGATGCAAGGCATATTTTAGTGCAGTATGAGATAAAGGGCAAAAAAGTTGAGGAAGACTACGAATTGCAGACTTTTGTCAGAACAAACCAGTATTCATGCTTCCATCAAAAGCCAATTGTTGAAAAAGGCCAAAAGATTAAAAAAGGAGATGTTTTGGCAGACGGAGCAGCCATTGACCACGGCAGGCTGGCTTTGGGCCGCAACGTATTGCTGTGCTTCTTGCCATTGAGAGGAGGAGGATTTGAAGACGCCATGACAATTTCGGAGAAATTGGCAAAGAATGACGAATTCACATCAATTCACATTGAAGATTTTACCTGCGATGTGAGAGAAACAAAATTGGGGGACGAAGTTACTACTTCGGACATCCCAAATGTCGGTGAAGAAAAACTTAAAGATTTGGACGAAGAAGGAATTATCAGAGTTGGCGCCGAAGTAGGCCCCAATGACATTTTAGTTGGAAAAATTTCACCGAAAGGAGAAGCAGAGTTGACGCCAGAAGAAAGATTGCTCCGCGCAATTTTCGGCGATAAGGCCAAAGATGTTAAGGATACTTCTCTGAGAATGGAGCATGGAAAGAAAGGCAAGGTTATAAACGTAAAGATTTTTTCAAGAGATTTGGGCCACAAGTTAGAGCCAGGGGTTATAAAGAGAATTCAGGTTGAAGTGGCAGAGACAAGAAAAGCCAAAGTTGGAGATAAATTGGTAGGACGTCACGGAAACAAAGGAGTTGTTTCGCGAGTTTTGCCCGAAGAAGAAATGCCATTTTTGGAAGACGGCACACCGGTTGACTTGGTAATTTCTCCATTGTCTGTGCCATCCAGAATGAACCTGGGGCAGATTTTGGAGACCCATTTGGGATTGGCAGCTCACAAGCAAAACTATTTGGCAATTACGCCAGCCTTGCTTGGAGCCTCGCAAGAAGATGTAAAAAGAGAGTTAAAAGAAGCAGGTTTGCCCGAATCAGGCCAGATGATTGTATATGATGGCCACACAGGTTTGCCATTTCCAAGGCCGATTACAGTGGGATATATGTATGTGATGAAGCTTATTCACATGGTTGATGACAAAGTTCACGCCAGATCTATCGGTCCATATTCTTTGATTACACAACAGCCTTTGGGAGGAAAAGCCCAGTTTGGAGGCCAAAGATTCGGAGAAATGGAAGTGTGGGCTTTGGAAGGTTATGGAGTTGCCCACACTCTGCAGGAAATGCTTACTATAAAATCTGACGATGTGCAGGGAAGAGCCGCCACTTATGAGGCAATTTTGAAAGGCGAGCCAATCAGAAATCCAAACATCCCAGCCTCGTTTAACTTGCTGGTGGCAGAATTAAAATCCCTTGGAATGGCCATTGAGGTAAAAGAAAAACCACGCGAGCTTCGAGACTTTGACAGGCGAGAAAACGAAGAAGAAAATAATAAATCTAAAAACTAAAACCAATGCGTGTTATAGATTTAGAATCAATAAGAATAAAGTTGGCTTCTCCAGAGGATGTTTTATCCTGGTCTCACGGAGAAATCACAAAGCCGGAAACCATAAATTACAGAACCCAAAAGCCCGAAAAGGACGGACTTTTTGATGAAAGAATTTTTGGCCCGGAAAAAGATTATGAATGCGCTTGCGGAAAATATAAAAGAATAAGATACAAAGGCGTTGTTTGCGACAGGTGCGGAGTTGAAGTGACAAAATCTTCTGTGAGAAGAGAGAGAATGGGACATATCAAATTGAATGCCCCGGTTTCTCATATCTGGTATTTGAGAGGCGTGCCATCAAGAATGGGTTTGGTTTTGGATAAAAGCTCGCAGCAGCTTGAAAAAGTCATTTATTTTTCTTCTTATATAATCACAAAAGTTAACATAGAGGCCAGAGACGGAGTTATTGAAGCCATTGAGTCAGAATACAAGTCAAAATCCAAAAAGGCGGAAACAGAAGCAGAAAAAAACGAATTAAGGTCAGCAAGAGAAAGGGCAAAAGAAGAAGTTTTGGAGATTAAAGAGCTCAAAATTTTGAGCGAAGTGGCTTATCATACTTTGTCGATGAAATATGGCGAAATGTTTGAAGCAGGTACAGGAGCCGAGACAGTCAGAGAAATTTTTTCGGGCATTGATTTGACTGAAAAAGTAAAAGAATTGGAACAGGAAGCGAAAGACGCTCCACCGGCCACAAAGAAAAAAGTTTTAAGAAGATTAAAGCTTTTCCAAGGCATGGAAAAGTCGGGTGTAAGGCCAGAATGGATGTTTATGACTGTTTTGCCAGTGTTGCCCCCGGATTTGAGGCCAATGGTGCAGCTTGACGGAGGCAGATATGCCAGCTCCGATTTGAATGATTTATATAGGAGAGTTATCAACAGAAACAACAGGCTGCAGTATTTGTTGGAAATTTCAGCGCCATCGGTGATTGTTAGAAATGAAAAAAGAATGCTGCAAGAAGCAGTCGATGCTTTGATTGACAATGAAATGAGAAAAGGCGTGACTACCACCGCCACTACAGGAGGCAAGAGATTGTTGAAGTCTTTGGCTGCCATGCTTGCAGGAAAACAGGGAAGATTCAGGCAAAATTTGCTTGGAAAACGTGTGGATTATTCTGGCCGTTCGGTTATTACCGTTGGCCCGGAGCTGCATTTTTCTCAATGTGGATTGCCAAAAACTTTGGCTTTGGAGATCTTTAAGCCATTTGTGATAAAGAAAATTTTGGATAGGGAATTGGCGTTTAATATAAGAGGAGCCGCCAGGCTTATTGATGAGAAAACGCCAGAAGTTTGGGCAATTTTGGAAGAAATTATCAAAGAAAAGTTGGTGCTTTTGAACCGCGCCCCAACTTTGCACCGCTTGGGTATCCAGGCATTCAGGCCGATTTTGACAGAAGGCGAAACTATCAGATTGCATCCATTGGTTTGCGAATCATTTAATGCTGACTTTGACGGAGACCAAATGGCTGTTTATTTGCCATTGTCGGACGCTGCCCAGGCTGAAGCCAGAGAAATAATGCTTTCCACTTTAAACTTGTTAAAGCCGACAACAGGCACTCCTGTTATGGGCCCGTTTAGAGATATTACTTTGGGATGCTACTTTTTGACAAGGTTAAATATTCATCAGGATACAAAGCAAATCAGGGCATATTCATCTGACTCAGAGGCAAAATTGGCATACGAATACGGGGTTATAAAGATTGACGACCTGATTAAAGTGCCCCATCCAAAATCAGAAACTCATGAGCTTATTGAAACAACAGTCGGCAGGCTTATTTTGAACGCTGTTTTGCCAGATGACTATCCATATATAAACAAAGTTGTTGATAACAAAGGATTAAAGCAGCTTGTAAGAGAGGTTATTGAAAAATACTCAAACGAAATTGCAGTTCAAATTATTGACTCAGTTAAGACTTTGGGATTTGAGCATTGCACATTGTCGGGCATCAGCTGGGGTATGGATGACTTGGTCGTTCCGCCCGAAAAGGCAGGCTTAATTGCAAAAGCCGAAGACGAAGTAAGGCAAATTAACGCCCATTTTGAAAAGGGATTGTTGAGTGCGGATGAAAAAGTTTCGCAGAAAATTTTGGTTTGGCAGGAAGTCAAATCAAAAATTGAAGATTTGGTTAAAAAATCCTTGCCGCAAGACGGACCGGTTATTTCTATTATTGGGTCTGGTTCCAGGGCAACTTGGGCTCAGCCAGTGCAAATGGCAGGTATGAAAGGCTTGGTGAACAACCCAGCGGGAGATATTATTGAGCTGCCTATTAAGTCATCGTTTGCAGAAGGCTTTAATGTGCTGGAATACTTTATTTCCACTCACGGAGCCAGAAAAGGAACAGCCGACACTGCCTTGAGAACATCGTCTGCCGGATATTTGACCAGAAGATTGGTTGATGTGGCGCATGATGTGATTGTTGCAGAAGAAGACTGCGGCGATAAAACAGGATTTGTCGTTTACAGAAAAGACGCCGATGCAATTGAACAGGACTTTGTGTTTAAGCTTGTGGGCAGAATAGTTGTTGAAAATGTTGAACACGACAAAAAGGTTTTTGCCAAAAAAGGCGAGCTTTTGAATTGGCAAACAGCCAAAGCAATTGCCGAGGAGGAGGGAATTGAAAGAGTTATTGTAAGGTCGCCATTGAGCTGTAAGTGTGCTCAGGGAGTTTGCCAGAAATGTTATGGATGGGACCTTGGCAGAAATGCATTGGTAAAATTGGGAGAATCTGTGGGAGTTGTGGCAGCCCAGGCCATTGGAGAGCCCGGCACCCAGCTGACTTTGAGAACAAAGCACATCGGAGGTATAGCGGGAGCTACCGATATTACGCAGGGTTTGCCAAGAATTGAAGAAATTTTTGAATCAAGAAATCCAAAAGGAGAGGCAATTTTGGCTTTGACAGATGGAAAAGTCATTGATATCAACGAAGAAACAAGGGTAATATCAATCCAGCCAACCGACAAAAAAGCCGCCAAAAAGGAAACCATGGAATATAAAATTCCGGGGAGAATTGGCGTTATTGTTGAAAAAGGCCAGGAAGTCAAAGAAGGCCAGCCTTTGTGCGACGGAAGCTTGGATTTGAAGAAGCTTTACAAAACCGCAGGAGTTGAGCTTACCCAAAGATACATTTTGCAGGAAGTGCAGAGAGTTTATGCTTCTCAAGGCGTGGATATTCACGACAAACACATTGAAGTGATTATTCAAAAAATGTTTTCAAGGGTAAAAATCAGAGAAGAAGGGGATTCAGGCTGGATTAAGGGAGAAATTGTTGAGAGAACCGTGTTTGCAGAAGAGGTGGATAGGCTTAAAAAAGCCAAAAAAGAAGTTCCGGCAGGGGTACAGATATTGCTTGGAATTTCAGAAGTTTCACTTAACTCTGAATCCTGGCTGTCATCTGCTTCATTCCAGCAAACTTCAAGAATTCTTATCAAGGCCAGCTTGGAGGGCAAAGAAGACAAGCTCCGCGGTTTGAAAGAAAACGTTATCATTGGAAAACTCATTCCAGTGGGCACGGGGTTTGAACCTAAAAAATAAGCGCAAAATACCCGCTCAAAGCGGGTTTTTTGTTGTGTTGAATACTTGACAATATATACTAAATATGATATAATTAAAATATGGAGTTAAGTTAATTTTGACTTAATTCTCCGTAAATTGAAAATCACCACCCCGCGTTTTGAAGGAGAGTATCCGTGTTTGACAAACAACTGCAAAAAAGATTGGACAAAGCCGCGCGTCGTTTTTCGGGCCAGCTCAAAGACATCCGAACGCGTTACCGCCACAAAATCGGCACATGGATTGCCGGTTGTGCCGATAATAAGTGCGTGTCGCTCTACATCTGGTTTGTGCACGACAGCGTGATTCACAAGGATCGGACCCACACAATATCGGACGGCAGTCCGAGGCTGGACAAGCTGAAGCTTTCCGAGATCAACTTGCTGGCCGAAATGGTGGGGACCGCCGCCGGAAATGACTTTGAAGTTGAGTTCTGCGGATTTTCCGACGGTAAGGCCGAGTACAATCTGTATCCGAATCCGGCAGAGTGATGTGGCCGGATATTGCAGACAAGGCGGATTAAGTTCCGCAAAAGACCAAGGGAAAATTTCCCTAGGTCTTTTTTCTTACATGAATTCGGCTTGAAATTTTTTTAGTAAAGATGGTAAAATAAATAATCATAATAAGATGGCAAAAAGAGACAAAGAAGAACAAAAAAACGGTAAAAAGAGAAACGGGTCCGAAAAAGACAAGCCCAGAGATGTGATTTTGAGCAATTGGGCCAAAAAATGGATAAAGGCCATTTTCTTATTTTTGCTGGCAATAATCTCAGTTTTATCATTTCCGTATTTTAATAAAGCAGGCAAGGCGGGTGAATGGTTTTATAGTTCGGCCAATTTTTTATTTGGAAAAGCCTTGTATTTTATCCCAATTTTACTGGTGATTGCGGGCATAATATTTTTAAAAACCAAAAAGCGCGGCAAAAATTTGGCGATGTTGGTTGCCATATTGGTGTCGTTAACAGGAATTTCGGGCCTTTTGGCAGTAAAAGACTACAGCTTAATCAGCTGCAAATGGTTTTGTCAGGAAAATAATATAGGCTCAAGGCTGGCGCAGCTGTTCAACGGGTTTTTTGGCAGTATAGTGGCAAATATCGTTTTTGGAGCTACCATATTGGTGGGAGGCCTAATCTTTTTGCAGTTTGTATGGCAGGAATTGCAGCAGGAAAAAGAAAAGAAGAGGGAAGAGAAGAAAATAGGTTCTCTTAGTAAAAAAGAAGAAGAAAATATCAAGATTAAGGGCGTTTTGCCAGATGCTTCAAGATTGCAAGAAAAGCCAAGACCTTCCTTGTTTAAGAAAGAAAGCATGGAGGAGCCCGAAAAAGTTAAGCTTAATAAGCCTAATACCGCTAAATCAAAGAGTGATTATGTTTTGCCGCCCTTGGATTTGCTTTCAAAAAATGAAACACCTCCAACCTCGGGAAATATAAAAGAAAACTCAATGATTATCAAAAACACGTTGGAGAACTTCGGCATTCCCGTGGAAATGGCCGAGGTCAGCGTGGGTCCTGCTGTTACCCAATATGCATTCAAACCCGCCGAAGGCGTAAAGCTTTCAAAAATCACAACTTTATCAAACAATTTGGCCTTGGCTTTGGCTGCCCACCCAATCAGAATAGAGGCTCCAATCCCCGGCAAATCCTTGGTAGGTATTGAGGTGCCAAATAAAGTGCGCTCAATTGTCACTTTAAGAAATTTGATTTCACAGGGAAATTATCAAAACTCAAATTCACCATTGCTTATCGCTTTGGGCAGAAATGTGGCGGGAGCTCCCGTTTACACTGATATTGCCGATGGCCCGCACGTGCTGGTAGCAGGAGCCACAGGAACAGGAAAAACAATCTTTTTAAACAGCTTGGTTTTATCGCTTCTTTATAAATACACGCCTGAGCAGCTGCGAATGATAATGGTTGACCCAAAACGCGTGGAATTTCAAAATTACAACGACATTCCTCATTTGCTGTGCCCTGTGATTTTTGATGCGGCCAAAACGATAAATGCCTTGCAGTGGCTGGTGCGCGAAATGGAAAGGAGGTTTGAGGTGTTTTCAGAAGTTTCTTCAAGAAATATCGGCAGCTATAACGCAAACAAAACAGTCGTCGCCAATAACGCCCAGATGCCATATATTGTGTTTGTGGTTGATGAATTGGCAGATTTGATGGCGGCAAAAGGCAAAGAGCTGGAGGCTGGTATTGTAAGGTTGGCTCAGATGGCCAGAGCTACGGGTATTCACCTGGTGCTTGCGACACAAAGGCCGTCTGTGGAAGTTATTACAGGTTTAATCAAGGCCAATGTGCCAACAAGAATTACTTTTCAGGTTTCTTCACAAATTGATTCCCGCACGGTTATTGATACTTCGGGAGCTGAAAAGCTGCTTGGAATGGGGGATATGCTTTTCTTGTCGTCAAAATCTTCAAAATTAAGCCGCGTGCAAGGCCCATATGTGTCTGAAAAAGAGGTTAAGAAGGTGGCTGATTTTATTGCCGATCAGAAAAAGGCTTTTGAAGACCCGCAATCTGCAATGTCGCAAAATCTGCAAGATGCCCTTGAAGCTCCCGACCCAAAAGAAGCCAAAGAGCAGGGAGAATTTTTTGGCGATGACGATCCGCTGTTTGGCGAAGTAAAACAAATTGTTTTGGAAACCCAAAAAGCTTCGGCATCATTTTTGCAAAGAAAACTGCGAATTGGATATTCAAGAGCAGCCAGGCTTATTGATATGTTGGAAGAACAGGGAATAATCGGCCCTGCCGACGGCGCCAAGCCAAGAGAGGTTTATGGCGACAGGGCAACTTCGGCAAGCGTTAAGATGATACCTGGCGGCGGCCTGGATGAATCAGAAGACGGCTCAGTTGAATCAGAGGAGCACGATGACGGATGGAAAAAGGTATAAGAGATGAAAGCAAGCCCTCACCTGAGGGCTCGCCAGAAATTATAAAATATTATTTATCTTTAAAAACATGATAGGCGATAAAAGAGTATCGGAAAAATTCGGCCTGACGCTCATATTTTTGGTCATGATTGCTTTGGGAATATTGATTTTTCTGTATCAATATTTCGCTTTGAGGGGTATTGAAGTGGTGCCGCCAATAACAACATCTGAGCCGAGCGGCACAGACGTTGTGTGCGCAATGGACACGAGGCAGTGCCCGGATGGCAGCTTTGTTTCAAGGATTCCGCCAAGCTGCGAATTTGCAGCTTGCCTGGGCCTTACAGAAAACTGGAAAGACTATAAAAATGAAGAATATGGATTTAGCCTGACATTTCCCGAAACCTGGAACGGCTACACCGTTGAAAAGCAAACCTGGCAGGGCCAGCTGATTGGAAATACCGCCAAAAAATATTCGGGAGTGCAAGTAGTCATTAAAAACCCCCAAACTACATCAACCCAGCCTTGGCAAGACATTCCGATTATGGTATTTAATAAAGAAATTTGGAAGCTCGTAGAAGAAGAAAAGGTTGCTGTGTCGGCGGCTCCAATCGGCCCGGCAAAAATAGGAGAAAATGAAAAATATGTGTTTGCCACTCCTCCGAGATGGTACGGGTTTACCGATGCCATTGGATATCAGGAAGCGGTGGATATTGTAAAAACTTTCAAAGCCTTTTAAGATAATAAATTAAAACAATCCTATGGCAAAAAAAGAAGTTAAAAAAGACGATAAGGAAAACAAGGCTCTGCACTCCGCTATTGATGAGATAAAGGAAAGATTTGGCGAGGGCGCGATTATGATGATGAGAGAAATTCAGGCTGTTAATGTGGATACTGTGCCCACAGGCTCAATTGCCATGGATTTAGCCTTGGGAGTTGGGGGTATGCCAAGAGGCAGGATTATTGAAATTTACGGTGGCGAGAGTTCAGGCAAGACAACACTTTCTTTACATGTGATAGCTGAGGCCCAAAAGGCTGGCGGTACTTGCGCCTTTGTTGATGCAGAACACGCAATGGACCCGGATTATGCCCGTAGAATTGGGGTGAATACCGATGACCTATTGATTTCTCAGCCAGATTCTGGAGAGCAGGCTTTGCAAATTGTGGAAACTTTGGTAAAAACAGGCGACATTGACGTAATTGTGGTGGACTCTGTGGCAGCTCTTACTCCGCAAAGAGAAATAGAAGGCGAAATTGGCGACCAGCACATTGGTTTGCAGGCCAGAATGATGTCTCAGGCTATGAGAAAGCTGACAGGCATTATGGCCAAAACCAAAACAATCGTTATTTTTATAAACCAAACAAGGCAAAAAGTGGGTCTGGTTTTTGGTAACCCCGAAACCACGCCAGGCGGCTTGGCATTGAAGTTTTACGCTTCTGTGAGGGTAAATTTGACAAGGACAGCCCAGATTAAAGGCGGCGATGAAATTATAGGCAATAGGGTAAAAGCCAAGGTTGTAAAGAATAAAGTGGCGGCTCCGTTTAAAACAGCAGAATTTGATATTTATTATAATGAAGGCATTTCAAAATCCGGTGATGCTTTGCGAACAGGGCTTAATTTTGGATTAGTAAAGCAGGCAGGGGCGTTTTTCTCTTTTGACGGAGAAAAAATAGGACAGGGCACGGAAGCCTCAAAGGCATGGTTCCGCGAGCATCCTGAGGCAATAGAAAAAATAAAATTGGCCGCAATTGAAAAAGGCGGTGTAAAATCAGAAGGCGAATAAAATTTAAATATAATTAAAATACTAAAATATGCCAGAAAATTTTAGAGAACAACCAAGTCAAGAAAATGAAGAGCCTTTTGAATCAAAAAGCGGTGCAGAAGTTTGGAAAGAAAGATTAGAGGCGGCAAAAGAAACGAGCACAGACACGCAAAAGGAAATCGCCGATATTCAGGGCGCAAAATTGGAAACAAGCCTGTTAAGAATAATGAATAGAACAGAGAACAACCCCGATATAGTCAATGGTTTAAATGGGATTTTAGATGCTCTTGATCATCAGTCTTTCTACGGTGATAATTCCCAGAATATTGCTCATGGCAGGCAGGAAGATTTGGCCAAATTTTTGGGCGAGGCAGCAAAAGCCTTAAGGTGGACAGTTGGCGGCGGCAACAGGCCAGCAGATGTAAAAATAGACCTCAGCAAGTGGTCGCTTTAAACAAAAACCGCCCCGAAGGGGGCGGTTTTTTAATTTAGCGAGGGGTGTATGGCATCAATCCCATTTGCCTGGCTCTTTTAATGGCCGTGGCAATCTTTTTCTGGTGATGCGAGCACAAATTGGTTTTCTTTCTTGGCTTTATTTTATAAAACCCGGAAACATATTGTGAAAGCAATTCTGTGTTTTTGTAATCAACCTCGTTGATGTTTTTTTGGCAAAAATAGCACATTTTGTTTTGGTCGGAGGATGAAAAAATATTTTAAAAAATATCTTTCTTGTTCCGCCCTGTTAATTTTTAAAACGGTATGTCTTTTATATCAATCTCATCGGCAGCTCCATCTTCAAATGTTACCGGTCCCGATGATGCTGGATAATCTTCTTGGATTATTGGAATCTCGTTTGAGTTATCTTGTCTCGGCTGGTCGGCTTGCGGCTCTGGTCTGTTGAATTTTGCAAACCCGGCGCTGTTGCCCCCCGAAAAACCTCCTCCTTGGCCTTTTGGTCCAAGCTGCAGGGCCTCTGCAACGATTTCTGTTCTGTATTGCTTGACTCCCTGTTGGTTTTGCCAGCTGTTTGTCTTGATTCGGCCTTCTATCAGCACCAATGAACCCTTGTTAAGGTATTGGCTTGCGATGTCGGCGAGTTTTCCGAAGGCCACAATATTGTGAAATTCGGCCTCCTGCTTTTTTTCACCGTTTACTGAATAAAAGCGATTGGTTGCTATTCCAAAGTTGGCAACCTGTTGGCCCGATGGCAAAGATTTTGTCTCGGGGTTTCTTGTAACATTTCCTAAAACGAAAACTTTATTGAGATTCATATTAGACTTTTTGTTTAATTATAGTCTTTGTATTATACTACTCTCCTAAAAGTTCTTCCAGTTTTTGTTCAATGTCCTTTAATTCAATCTTTGTTTCAGCGGGCTTTTCCGGAGCGGCTGTTTTTTCGATTACAACCTCTTTGACCTCTGGTTTTTCCGCCTTTGGTTCTGCGATAAAGGCGTCAACGTCTTTGTTTCTTGTGCGCCTCTGTTTTTTAGCTCTTTCGGGATATTTTATGACTATCATGTGGCGTTTTATTTTTTTGTCTTTGGCCACGATGTCTTTTAATTCAGCCAGGAACTCCGGTTCAAGCTGAAATTCTATTGAGCCCACAAATCCCGAAGCTGTTTTTTGGATTGGGTAGGCCAATGTTTTGGCAACTGGATTTGCCTGCTTTGCAACTGTGCCCTCTTTTGACTGCACAAAAGTTTCCAGACTTTTTGCAAAAGCTTGCACTTCTTCTGAGTTTGTCTCAGGAGAAATGATATACGTTAATTCGTATGTCTTCATTTGTTTTTGAATACGGAATCCTGGCCTTGTTCGGGCCAAGACGGCTATAAATAGCCGCGTGGAAATCCCTATTCGGTTAATATTTGTTTGTCTAAATTATATCAGATATTCCAAAAAAATCAAGCCAAGGCACCCCCCCTAAGTTTCTTGATATAAAATTCAATGGGAAATATAATAAATATTAACAACATGTTTTATATAAATAATGATAGGCGACATTCTCGTAGCGTTGGTTTTACTATTATAGAGCTGATAGTAGTTATAGCCATAATAGCAATCTTAGCAAGCGTAATCACAGCCCAGGTAAATGATTATATAATAAGGGCCAGGGCCGCGAAAATATCAGGAGACTTTAGAAATATAGAGATATCATTAAGGATTTTGAAAGCCGAACAGAGCCTGGCTGATTGGCCCAGGGATGCAAATTATCCGCCAGCGGGATATTGGGATAGCTCTATTAATGAAATATCTGGTCTGAGGCAATTTTTAGGAAATGCTTCTTATACTTACGACAACGATGGGGATACTATGGTTAATGGCTCTGGCTGCACATCGGCAGCTGGGGTAAATATAGTAATAGGAAGCAATAAAAGCCTTCAAAGTGTATTTGATATACTCGATGACACCTTTGATAACGGAGATGGAAATTGCAGCGGCAAGATAAGATATTACGTTAATGCAGCTAATACTCATATTATTCTTTATACAATTTCGGTAAATGAGACGGTTAATTAAAGGCATTGAACAGAAGTACAATGGTATTTACAATTTTTCTCAGTAGAATATTATAAATCTATGGAAATAGACAAATCAATTTTTAAATCCTACGATATCCGCGGTGTTTGCCCCGACCAGATAAATGAGGCAGTGGCTTTTAATATTGGCAAGGCTTTTGCAAAGTTTACAGGAGCCAAAAAGGTGGCTGTGTGCAATGATGCCCGCATTTCGGGCCCAGAGCTCTTGTCAGCCCTTGCAAGGGGCATAATTTCGGAAGGCGGCCAATTAAGCTATTTGGGCCAATTGCCCACAGAGTGCCTTTATTTTGCCGTTGGCAACTATGATTTTCCCGCCGGCATTATGGTTACTGCCAGTCATAATCCAAAAGAATACAACGGCTTTAAAATGATTCAAAAAACCGATGGTAATATTGAGATGATAAGAGGAACAAGCTTGGCCGATGTCGTAGGCAGCGAGGATTATGCAGACGGGGAGGTCTTGGAGCTTAATAAAAAAGACATTTTAAAAGATTATGCAAATCATATTTTAAGTTTTGTGGATTTGAGCCAAATCAACCCATTAAAAATTGTCATTGATGCAAGCAGCGGGGTGGCAGGCAAAATTATCTCAGAAATCCAAGACAAGCTGCCAATTGAAATTATCCAGATAAATTGCGAGCCAAATGGCGAATTTCCAAATCACAGCCCAAATCCTTTGGCAGAGGGGGCCACAAAGCAGATTTCGGACAGAGTAAAAGCTGAGGTAGAAGGGGTGGACCTTGGCTTAATTTTTGATGGCGATGCCGATAGAGTGTTTTTGATTGACGAAAAGGGCCAGTTGGTGAGAGCAGATGTTGTTTTGCTGATGCTGGCAAAATACTTTTTAAAGAAAAATGCTGGCGCAGCCATTGCCTACAACGCAATTTGCTCAAAAGCAGTGCCTGAATTCATCAAAAAATGGGGCGGAAAACCTATAAAGACAAAAGTGGGCTTTGTAAATGTGAGGGAAGGCCTTTTGCAGAATAATGGCGTAATGGGAGGCGAGCTTTCGGGGCATTATTGTTTTAAAGATAATTTTTATATGGACTCCGGAATGATAGCAATGCTGATTTTAATGCAAGAAATATCGGCTGACGGGAGAAAAGTTTCCGAAATTGTGGCAGAATTATCACCCTATGCCAAGGGGGCGGAGCTCAACTTTGAAGTTGCCGATAAGGATGCGGTTTTGGAAAAAATCAAAGAAAAATTTTCGGACGGCAAACAGGATTTCCTTGACGGCATCACAGTGGAATACGAAGATTGGTGGTTTAATGTCAGGCCCTCAAATACAGAGCCATTATTGAGGCTTACAATTGAGGCTGATACCCAGGCAATCCTGGAAAAGAATCAGAAAGAGCTCCAAAAGGTTATAAAGTAACTATTTAAAGAAATCAAAAACCGCCCGAAAAGGCGGTTTTTTTTAGACTATTTTACAAACAGGTTGCAAAGGCAGTGGCCGTCTTTTGCGATTTCGTCTTTATGCCAAACGCAAGGACAGATTTTTTTTGCATCTTCTGCTTTGTCGCCGGTAACTCTGCGGCAAGGGCAGTATTTTTCGCCGTGCTTTTGTTCGTTTAAAAAAATGCCATTTACTATTCCTCCAACGATTTTTTCATTTGGATTCAAATGAAATCCATTTTCTGTTGCGTGTTGTTTTGATTTTTCTATAAATTCTTGTTTTTCGTCCATATAAGTGAGATTTTATTTTTCTAAGGCGGCCTTGAGCCAGTTTTTAATTGTATTTTCCGGCACCAGACCCAAAAATCCATCAACTGGTTTGCCATTTTTGAATAAAAACACATTTGGTATGCTTTCTATGCCGAATCTTGATGAAGTTTGGGGAAATTCATCCACATTCACCTTTGCCAAGACAATCTTATCTTTGAATTCCTCGGCTATTTTTTCTAAAATTGGCCCCAAAACCTGGCAAGGTCCGCACCACGATGCATAAAAATCCACCAGCACGGGCTTGTCGGACTTTTCCATTTCTTCCTGAAAATTTTGGTCTGTTAAATTTGTAGTCATACTATATCTTAGCAGAAAAATATTTTGATGCAAAGGGGAGGGGAGGCTTGACAGGAGGTCGCCACCTGTTATAATAGACCTATACCCCAGGTATGGGTGAATAATAAAACAACAAAATGATGACAGAACAAAATAAAAAAGCATTGATTGCCGTTAAAAAGGCAAATAGCTTAACAAGTAAAATTATAGAAATGATAGAGTCAGGCGACTATTGCATTGACATTATGCAGCAAAATTTGGCCGCCATTGGCCTTTTGCGCTCAGCTCACGAAAGCCTGATGGAAAACCATTTGAACGGCTGTTTTAAGTCTGCAATGCAGACCACAAACACCAAAAAGCAGCAGCAAATGACAGAAGAGATTTTGAAAGTAACTAAACTTTTTAATAAATAGAAAAATCATGTCAAAACATACATATTATATCAAAGGCATGCATTGCGCTTCATGCGAGTTAACCATTGAAGAAGAATTGCTTAAGATAAAAGGTATTGAGTATGCCGACGCTTCTTTATCAAAAGGCGAGCTTAATGTTAAAGTGGAGCCGGGCAAAGACAAGCCAAAAGTTAAAGAATTAAACGAAAAATTCAAGGCTTCGGGTTATTCATTTTCAGAGATTCCCTTTGATGAGGGGCAAAAAAACGGCATACTTTTTAAAACATTGGCCGCCGCCTGCATTGCCATCGTGGTATTTTTGTTTATAACAAATTCCGGGTTTACTTCTATCATAAATATAACCTCCGACAGCTCTTTGCTGGCGTTTTTGGTGTTTGGATTAGTGGCTGGTGTTTCCAGCTGCGCGGCCATGGTGGGGGGATTGGTGCTTTCTTTGTCAAAGCAATGGGCCCAGGATTATCAAAGGGCAGACAAGGCCACCCCGCATATTTTGTTTAACTTGGGCAGGCTGATTTCTTTTGCTCTGCTTGGGTTTTTGCTTGGTATGTTAGGAGAAAGGTTTCAAATTTCAGCCACAATCACATCTATAATGATTTTGCTGGTGTCGGCAGTTATGCTTGTCTTGGCTTTGCAGATGCTGGGAGTGAGATATTTCAACAGGTTCAGGTTTGCTTTGCCAAAAAGCATTACAGGCAAATTGTTAAAAGAAAAGTCGCAAAAGGCCGCCGGTCCATTTGTGATTGGTTTTTTAACATTTTTGCTGCCTTGCGGGTTTACAGTTGTGGCAGAAGGCTTTGCAATACTGGCCGCTGACCCTGTCAGGGGGGCATTGATAATGCTTTTCTTTGCGTTGGGTACAGCTGCTCCTTTGCTGGCAATCGGCTTGTTTTCAACAAAGCTTTTGGATAATCACACAGCCTCTGAAAATTTTCAAAAAGCGGCAGGCCTTTTGATAATTTTCTTTGTGCTTTACAACATTAACTTTCAGTTTGGAGTGGCACGTTATATTGAAGAAAAGTTTGGCCTTGGAACGCCGACAACAACCACAACGTCTGCCCCCGCCCCAAATACTCAGGTTATAAAATCGGTTTTTACGGTTGCAAACGACATTCAACCCTCAACATTTGAAGTAAAAGTGGGCCAGCCTGTCAGATTTGAGGTTGAGGTACAAGAAAACGGCTTTGGCTGCATGAGCACAATAATGGTGCCGGGGCTTTGGCAAAAAGCTTTGACTTTGAGAAAGGGGCAAACCTTGGTGATGGAATTTACTCCATCAAAAACAGGAGTATATCAAATCACCTGTGCTATGGGCGTGCCCAGGGGAACAATAAAAGTGGTAGAATAAGATAATATGAAAAAAGAAACCTTCTCAATAAAGGGCATGCACTGCGCCTCTTGCGCAGCCATAATTTCAAATACGCTTAAAAAAATGCCCGGCGTAAAAGACGCTGATGTAAATTTTGCCACCGAAAAGGCAAAAATAGAATATGATAAAGATACGGTTTCTGTAAAAGATATGAACGGCCAAATTGGCAAATTGGGCTATAGTATTTCGCCGCAGCAGGGCGACGCCCATGCAGGCCATAATATGACAGCCGAGCAAATGGGCATGTCAGAATCAGAGCACGCCGCGCATCTTGGATTGGGCCAAACAAAAGAAGAAAAGCTGCAGGAATTAAAGCAGATGAGAAATAAGGTTTTATTTGTTTTCCCCATCGCCTTGGTCGTTTTTTTGATAATGATATTGGATATTATTGGAATTGGGCTTCCTGCAAGGATTTTAGACCCAATATTTTTAATAGTTTCCACCATCGTTATTTTTTGGATAGGAAAGCCCTTTTTACAGGGAGTTTTGAAGTTTACAAAATACAGGGTGGCGAATATGGATACTCTTATTGGCATTGGCACATCTGTTGCCTATGTTTACAGCACGGTTGCCGTATTGTTCCCGCAAGCAATGGATTATTTGAATTTTCCAGAGGGTAAATATTTTGATGTTGTGATTGTGGTCATCGGGTTTGTGGTCTTGGGCAAATATTTGGAAGCAAAATCAAAAATAAAAACAGGCCAGGCCATTGAAAAGTTGCTTAATTTGCAGGCAAAAACAGCCCTGGTTGTGCGCGGCGGCAAAGAAACAGAAATCCCTGTTGCCGAGGTTGTTGCGGGAGATATTATTATCGTAAAGCCCGGCGCCAAAATCCCCGTTGACGGTAAAATTACAGAAGGCCAAAGTTCAATAGACGAGTCAATGATAACCGGCGAGTCTGTGCCAGTGGACAAAAAAGCGGGCGACTTGGTTGTGGGTTCCACAATAAACAAGCAAGGCAGCTTTAAGTTTGTGGCCCAAAAAGTGGGCTCAGACACAATGCTGGCGCAGATTATAAGGATGGTGGAGGATGCGCAAGGGTCAAAAGCTCCAATTCAAAATCTGGCAGATAAAATTTCGGCCGTGTTTGTACCAGTGGTGCTGGCGTTGGCCGTATTGGCTTTTGTCATCTGGATGATTCTTGGCAATATTACTTTTGCCATATTGTGCTTTGTGGGTATTTTGGTGATAGCTTGTCCGTGCGCATTGGGATTGGCCACGCCAACTGCAATCATTGTGGGAGTGGGCAAGGGGGCCGAATATGGCATTTTGGTAAAAAATGCAGAGGCCCTTGAAAAGCTAAGCAGCGTGGACACAATTGTTTTGGATAAAACGGGCACCATCACTAATGGCTCGCCAAAAGTGACAGATATTGTGGCCCTGAATGGTTTTTCTGAAAATGAAATATTGAGATTTGCCGCATCGGCAGAAAAACATTCAGAACACCCCTTGGCACAGGCAATTGTAAATGCAGCAACAGAAAAAGATATTGATTTGATGGCTGCCAAAGATTTCAAGGCTTCAGAAGGCATTGGCATTGAGGCAAAGGTTGACGGCAAAGCGGTGAGCGTCGTAAAGCCCGGTAAAAGCGATGCCGGACAAATAACCGAATTGCAGCATCAGGGCAAAACCGTTGTTGTAATAAAAGTTGAGAAAAGCGTCGCCGGAATTATTGCTTTGGCCGACACATTAAAAGAAAGCGCGAAAGACGCAATTTTGAAGCTTCGTAAACAAAAAATTGATGTAATAATGCTCACTGGCGACAACGAGCTGGCAGCCCGACATATTGCAGACCAGGCAGGAATTGAAAATGTCATTGCCAATGTTTTGCCGCAAGACAAGTCAAAAAAAATTGAAGAATTGCGCTCGCATGGCAAAAAGGTGGCGATGGTGGGCGACGGCGTCAATGATGCCCCTGCTTTGGCGGCAGCCGATGTTGGCATTGCAATGTCCACAGGCACCGATGTGGCAATTGAGTCTGCCGGTATAACCTTGCTGGCTGGCGACATCGCCAAGCTCAGCCAGGCCTTACAGCTGTCGCGCTCAACAATGGCAGTGATAAAGCAAAACCTGTTTTGGGCGTTTATCTATAATATAGTTGGAATTCCGGTTGCAGCAGGGGTTTTATTCCCATTTTTTGGCGTAATTTTAAACCCGATTTTTTCGGGTGCTGCGATGGCATTATCCAGCGTGTCGGTGGTGAGCAATTCTTTGAGATTAAAAACCAAAAAATTTTAATAAGCCAAAAACCCGCCGACGTCGGGCGTCGGCGGGTTTTTTATTCCGGTTAGGCGGTTTTTTGTTTTGCGACTCCGTTGAGGATTGTTTTTACCTGTTTCAGACTCTCTTCGTCAATTATTGAAATGGGAATAGTCTCTTTTTTGAGTTTTTTGAAATCTTTTTGAATTTTTTTAATGGCTTTTTCGTCGGCCGTATCTGATTTGCTTATAAACACATATTCCGGTTTTTCCAACAGCAGGGGATTATGTTTTTCTAATTCGGCGCGAACCACCTTATAATCTTGCACGGGGTTTTCTGAATCGGCCGCCACAAAATGAAACAAAACTTTTGTCCTTTCAACGTGCTTTAAGAATTTGATGCCAAGGCCCTTGCCTTCGGCCGCTCCCTCAATCAGCCCTGGGATGTCGGCTAAAATCAAATCATAATATGCCCCAAGATTCGGCTCCAATGTTGTAAAAGCATAATTTGCCACCTTGCTTTTGGCTGCTGTCAATTCATTTAAAAGGCTGCTCTTTCCCACATTTGGCAGACCCACAAAGCCCACATCGGCAATAAGTTTTAACTCCAAGTGTAAATCAAATACCTGGCCCTCTCGGCCTTCCTGAAATTCAAGCGGGGTGGTGTTGGTAGCTGACCTGAAAGACCAATTTCCTCTGCCTCCGTTGCCGCCTTTTGCCACAAGCTCCTGCTGGCCGATTTTTGTTATCTCAAAAATAATGCCGTTGTTGAGATTTTTGCAGACCGTGCCAACCGGAACCTGCAAAATCAAATCTTTTGCGTCCGCTCCATCGTGCAGACCGGACTTGCCATTTTCGCCATCAGGGGCCTTGTTTTCTTTTTTGTAGCGAAATTGTTTTAAAGCATCCAAATCAGCAACTCCTTGCAAATAAACATTGCCCCCGGAGCCTCCGTTGCCGCCGGTGGGGCCTTTCATCATCATTATTTTGCTGAATGTGGCAATGCCTTTGCCACCATGGCCGGCTATTACCTTGATTTTTACGTCGTCTATTAAAGCCATTATATTAAATGAAATTTTTGGCCCACGAATGAGGGCAATCCTGTAAACAAATTATAAAGTTGGGAGTATAAGCTTTTGATAAATGCCGTCCATGCGTCAAAATCCAAAAGATTTCCGTAGGGGATTTGGCCCATAATATTTGTGCCGAAAAAGTGGTCTAAAATATATAGTATCAGCAATACCAGCAGAATGCCTGAAATTATTTTGAAAATCGGGTTGATTATATATTTTATTAGAATATATATCACTACTGCCACCACAATTATTGTGATAATCTCCGAAAGCGTTATATCCATAGAATAAATTTTAATTATTTTATTCTATCATATTTTACGGCCCAGATATATTTTAAAGCCCCGCAGAACGGGGCTTTATTATGCTTCTTCAAGGGGATAGTTATGAAATAGTTGCTTTTCTTTATCTTTGGCCGCCTTTGCAGCAGCTGCTTTCTTAACTGATGCGAATCTGGCTTTGGGCTGATTCTTTTTCAGTGTTTGCTGGCCCGAAAGCCACACAATAAACGGTCTTCGCAGTTTTTCTATCGGCCACGATTCGTCTTTAAACAATCCTGGTTTTTCTTCTCTGAATTTTTTTAGTAACTCTAAATCAGCCTGCAAATTCACAGGAGACAGCTTGTTGTGTTCCTCTAAGAATTTGTCCTGATTTGTCAACATACGCAATTATACGCCCTGGCGCTTTAAAAAGCAAGCCTCCAACAAAAAAAATCCCCGTGAGGGGATTTTTGTTACATCGGAGTCAGCACATAGCTCTGGCCGTTGTTTTGCGAATAGTAAGTCATTTCACTGGTGTCTATCGGGAAATTTTCTGTAATATATCCTGTTTGTTTGAGTTCTTCTATTAAGCCCTGGGCACTGGCCTGGGCGGGGTAGTGGCCATTATCAATGTAATAGGCTTCAACAGCCGTGATAATCTGGCGCGAGTTTGCGCGGTTTACAGCAAAGCTGGCTGAGGCCATCAAATCTTGGCTTTTTATAGCCACAGAGCCTATTGTCAGGGCCACGACAGGGAGCAATATAATTGTAGATAATATATTTCTCATATATATTTATTATAGCATAATCAATCCTAAATGTCAAGAGTAAGCATGTGTCATATTTCCCCGCTATTTTGCAAGAGGCCTGTTTAAGAAGAATTTTCTGATTTCCAAGATTCCTATGATAAATATGGCAATCAAAAAGATAAAAAAGATTTGGCTTAAACTGATTCTTGTCAGATTGAGCTGTTGATTCAGGGCTGGGATATAAATACCCAAACCCAAAAGGCCAATTGCTCCGATTGCCCAAACGTTGATTATTTTGTTGGTAAAAATGCCTAAAGAAAATACAGGTTCTTTTTCTGAACGGGAGATAAAGGCTAAGATAATGTGGCCGAAAATCCAGGCAGAAAAAGCAAAAGTTTGAATCTGGGCAGGGCTTAGTTTTTGATAGGCCGCCCAGAAATAAACAGTCATCACCGCGGCAAATAAAATTAATCCCCTGAATAAAACACTGGCAACCACCCTATTATTAAAGATATCCTCTTTAGGGTCTCGCGGCGGCCGTGAATATATATTTTTTTCCTGGGGTTCGGCGACAAAACCGGCAGAGGCGGCCAGATCCATAAACAATTCCAAGATGATTATTTGGATAGGGGAAAAAGGCATTGGCACTCCTATCAAAACCGGAAGCAGAAAGATTAAAATCAGGGCCGCCTTGACTGAAAGATAATATTTTACGCCCTTTTGCAGATTGTCAAAAAATCTCCTACCTTCAAAAATTCCTTGAGTTATCGTGATGTAATTGTCATCAGCCAAGATAATTTCCGCCCCTTCTTTTGCCACATCAGTCCCTTTCTTTCCCATGGCGATGCCTATGTCAGCTGCCTTCAATGCCAAAACATCATTTGTGCCATCGCCGGTTACCGCCACAACTTCACCGTTTTTTTGCAAAGCTTTGACGATTCTGAATTTATCCTCGGGCGTAGCTCTGGCAAAAACCGAAGTTTCCCTGACAACCTCTTTCAATTCTTCATCGCTTAATTTGTTTAAATCATCTCCGGTTAAAACCTTGTGATGATTTAAAATGCCTATTTTTTGCGCAACATAGCTGGCAGTTGCCGGATAGTCACCCGTAACCATAATGGTTTTTACACCGGCCTTCTGGGCTGTTTCAATTGTTTCCTTGACGCCATCCCTCGGCGGGTCTTCAAAGCATATTAGTCCGGAAAAATTCATTCCTTTTTCAATTTCTTCAAAATCAAAACTTTCTTCTCCCGGCTTTATTTCTTTTGAAGCCACCGCTATTATCCTTTTGCCCTGGCCGGCCTCTTTTTCCAACGTGTTCTTTATTTGGCCGTCAACTTTTCTGCTTGCTGCAAAAATTTCTTCCGGCGCGCCGCTCATAAACAGGACGTAATTATTCCCTTTTTTTCTAATTATTGCTTTGGTCTTTCTTTTATCACTGAAATTTCTCTGGCGCACTATTTCGCCAAAAAGCGAATCGGCCCTTTTCTCTCCTAACTTATTTTCAATTTCTTTATCTATGGCAGAGAGGGAGTAGTCAGAAATCGCCCCATAAGCGGTCTCCAAAACTTCTTTTTGCCTATCTGTTGGATAAATTTCGCTAATTTTCATCTTGCCCTCGGTAATCGTGCCCGTTTTATCAGTAACAATACAAGTGGCGCCGCCCAATACTTCGGCCGATTTGATTTTTTTGACCAAAAAATTATTCTTTGAAAGCGTATAAGCCCCAAGGCCCAAAACCATTGTGATTATAATCGGCAATTCTTCGGGAATTGTGGCAAAAGAAAGAGAAAGCCCGGTCAAAATCATTGTCTTTAAATTTTGACCCCTCAAAACGCCTATAACAGGTATTGCGATTGAAAAAAACAAAGCCAGGTAAACCAGTTTTCCCGCCAATGACTTCATTGCCAGCTGGAGGGCGGTTTTGGGCGGTTTTATTGTTTTCATGGTGGCGGCTATTTTGCCCAATTTTGTATTCTCGCCGATGCTGAAAACCTCGGCTTCTCCTTCTCCGGAAACAATAACAGTTCCCGCATATATCTCATCATTCTCATTTTTCAAAAGCGGCATGGATTCACCGGTTAAAATGGATTCATCCATTTCCAGGCCGATTGATTTTTTTATTCTGGCGTCAGCTGCTATTTTTGTCCCGGGAGTCAAAACCAAAATATCTCCCAAAGAAACATTTTCAGAATCAATTTCTGTTATTTTACCCTCCTTGATAATTTTTGTTTTGACTGATGCAATTTTTTCCAAAGAAGCGATTGCCTTTTTCGCGCGGAATTCGTTGTAAACTTCGGCGAACACAAGCAAAAAAATGACAATAAAGATGGTTATTGCATCTTCGGCCTTTCCCCACAAGCTGTAAAAAAATCCAACCACAAACAAAAGCAAAATCATAGGCTCGGTAATTTCATGTCTGGCAATGCCCAAAAAGCTTATTTTTGCGGGCTTAAAGATTTGGTTTTGACCCGCATTTTTATTCTTTAAAGTTTTCATGATAATTCTGATTGTTAGTTTGTCTTTCATCCATTTTATCAAAAAATCGCCGAAGAGGCGATTTTTTTGCTTAGTATATTATGGATTTGTACTAAAACAAACCGGTTAGAACCGGTGCTATTTTGCCAACTGATTAAGTGTTGTCCTTGTCTTGGGTCCGACCAGCCCATAGCCGCGTATGCCAGGACCGGCAATGTTGTATTGAACCTGGAAAACCTGGACGGCCCTGAGAGTGGTCGGACCAAATCGGCCGTTGGAAACGATTGCCGCCGGGAAGAACCCTTGTTGCTTTAAGATATTCTGAAGCAATACAACCTGGTCGCCTTTGGCTCCGTAAAACAAAGGTTCGGTCAAAATACTTGCAGTTTGTGCAAGCAGGGTATTGATTTGCGTGGTAAGCGCTTGAATCTGATCCTGCAACTGGGAAGCGAGACTGGTGTCGGACTGGCTGACTGACGAGTTTTCTCCGGATACTCCGGCCACGCTTCCAGCGCCAGTGCTATTGTTGTTAGTATTTGCATCAGATGATTGAGTGTATCGCTGGCTGCCACCAAGGCTGATGTTGGTTGTAAACGGCGTCACAGATAACGTGTTGCTGTTGTTGCCAGCAGCATCCACAACAATGATGGTGCAATTGGAGTGAGTTCCGTTGTAAAGGCTATTAAACGTGATGATATTGTCACCTACTGTGGCGACTGTGGTCGCAGACGAACATTCTCCGCCATAGGTAATAGTACCCGCCTCGGTACTGCTGAAAGTATAAACTGGAGTATCTGTTTCTGCTGTTTCTGAAACAGGTGTTACTTCCGCAACAACGGGATTCGCGGTGTCGATGTTGATTGTTTTACTTGCCGAAAGATTGGAAGTCGGTGTAAAGTCGCTCATCGTATTGCCCGGATCGTCTGTAATGCTGCCGGAACTGGAAATAGTTGCATCAAGCGTTGTTGCCGTATCGCCTGCCTGAACAGTATATGTACAGGTTCCCGAAGTTTCATTTGATACGGTAAACGTGCATGTTCGGACGGGGGCGGTGTTCAGAGTAACAGTGACGTTGCCCGTGCTGGTCACAGCATGAGAGAAGTTGACGGTTATGGGTATATTCGTGCCCGCGCGATAGGCTCCATTTGGTGTTGTACTGGTAATAGAGGAAATCGTGGGCGGCTGAGGGAGGGCATCGGCAATGGCCTGGGCAATCTGGCCGTGGCCGGCTTCTAAGAAATGCACGCCCCCAGAATCATAAGCAGTTTGAATGTCCCACATATTCCCCACATCACCACTAGGGCGAAATTGTCCAACATAGGAACTGGCATCAACGACAATAGCCTTTGAATATCCGGCCGCCAATGTTGCCAAAGAGTTGTTCCAATCATCACGGGTCTGCATTTGTGTGTTTGTGCCGTTGGTCCAAGGTAAAATCTTCAATACGATTACAGTTGTTATACTGCTACTGGCCTGGGCAGCATCCAACATGCTCGTCCAATTTGCAAGGAAGGTGGATTTATTGATACTGCCGCCCGCCAGGTCATTTACTCCTGCGTTGATAACGACAATCCGTGGATGTAGATTGATAACATCGGCAGTAAAACGAGCAGCAATATTTGTGCTTGTTTGAGACCCTATGCCCATGTTTTGGTAGTTGTAATTTGTAAGCGACCTTAGTTTTCCAAGAATCGTGGTCGGGGGATTGCTCTGCGGAGAAGAAGGGTTATCAACTAGATAGGCCCTGCTGTTGGGTGCTCCCGACATAATCGAATCGCCAATTCCAACAACCTGAGGTGCCTGCATATATATTTCAATAGGCACAACTGTTCCCGCATAGTTCTGCTGCGCTACCCAATCGAAATTGGTCGCACTCGGCGTACTGTCGGTCACAAGATATGACGCAACACCAGTCTGGCCTGTTAAGGCAAACAATTGGCCGTCACCAGTGGAACCATTAGTCTCTACGCGATATCCAACATAATCACCTTCCTGGACTCCCGTAATTGGACTTGATAAATCAACCGTATTGAATCCAACTGTAAGTTTACTAACGAGGTTTTCACTAGAACCGACTAAATCATAGAGATTGCTTCCGTTTAGTCTCCATATCTTAATATAGATGCCAGGGGTATTGGTGAGATTCGCTATATACAGTCGGATGCGATTAATAGTGCCTGTTTCTCGGATTCGGTACCGATGCCCAATAGTGATGAAATCTCTAGTTGAAATGCCAGTTCTTCCCCAATTGGCAGCACCCGATGTCGCATTAACACCATACGGCGCCACTCGTACTATATCGGAATTGGCCACATATGGCGGATAGGCAAGAGCCTCGCCTGGAATGGTTCCGATACAGAGGAGTATTATGATTAGACACAATGTATCTCTAAAATATTGAGTTAATTTGTCGTTTATTGTTCTGCTAAACAT
>Ga0265297_10002872_pt1 | contig 33198 bp, 32 predicted proteins | sample Munlanlwell13791_FD_192502 | JGI IMG/M metagenome (GOLD analysis project Ga0265297, IMG submission 192502) | Leachate microbial communities from a municipal landfill in Southern Ontario, Canada - Leachate well 137-91 | ecosystem: Engineered > Solid waste > Landfill > Unclassified | place...
ATTAACCGAATTAGCTACGAAAAAATCTACTCGTTCCGCCGACAAACGGTCATACATCCGCAAATAATTAGTAAAATAAGGCATAACCAATTTTACCAATGGATTAAGCCAACCAAATTCCAGCCGCTTGGTAAAATAATTATAATAATCGCTCCAATAATACCGAATGGGCGTATGGCAATAACACACATGCAAAGTGCCCGGCTTAGTTAACACACTCTTGGACTCAGCGCTGGCTGAGCTGATCACTAAATCATAATCAGACAAATCAAAATTCTCAAAAATTAACGGTCGCAGATGAGGGAAAAGCTGATGTTTTTTCCTGAACCAAGGAATATGATCTAACCAACTCACAAAAACCCGATGTTTATCCAACCACGGAAACAATTTTTTTTCCACAACTGATGCATAGATATCAGCTTGTGGAAATATTTCCGCCAAAACTTCTGTCACCTTTTCCGCCCCACCCCGACTAGTCAACCAATCACAAACAATCGCCACCCGCAAATTTTCCAACTTCTTACTTTTTTTCAACATTGCCTATTTCTTCAATTTAAAATTTTAAATTTAAAATTTAAAATTTATATAATAATTATCTTCCCGCTCTGGTCAACATCAACCAAATGGTTTTAAAAAAGATTTGAAAATCCAACGACAATGACCAATGTTCAATATAGTAAGTATCCAATTTAACAATTTCGTCAAAAGTAAGATCATGACGTCCGGTTACTTGCCAAGGACCAGTAATGCCGCTTTTGATAGCTAACCTCTTTAACTGATGCGATTTATATTGCATAACCTCTTCCGGCAAGGGCGGCCGCGGTCCAATCCAGCTCATCTCCCCTTTTATAACATTGATAATTTGCGCCAACTCATCCAGTCTAGTCATCCGAATAAACTTACCCACACGCGTAATCCGTGGATCATCTTTCAATTTAAACATCGGGCCTTCCGCCTCATTATTTTGTTTCAATTCAGCCAACAATCTTTCTGCCTCCCTACCCCCAAATCCATCCCCAACACTCAAATCAGAACGCATTGACCGAAATTTATAAATGGTAAAATTTTTCCCCTTCCGACCAACTCGAGTTGAGGTATAAAACACCGGCCCCGGCGAATCCAGTTTAACAGCAATTGCGATCAATAAATATACCGGCCACAATGTCAATAAAACCAAAACTGAAAAAACAATATCAAAAACCCGCTTCATTATTCTCCCCCATCCTTCCAAAGCTGTTTCTCGCAAGGCCAAAAGTGGGATCCCCGCCACTGTTCGCGTTTCCACATTGGCGCTGACTACCTCCAAAATACTCGGAACCAACCGCAAAGTCAGATCATGGTCATGACAAAATTGGATAATTTCCAACATCTGTTCCTCGTTATTCCTCGCTTTGGCTATCCACACCTCATCCAAACCATATCGCTTATTTATCTTCCCCAGCCGCTCCAAATTCCCCAACACTCGATACCCGGCCACCTTCTCACCTTTTTGCTTTTCCTCGTCAATCACTCCCACTAATTCCCAACCTAGTTTTCGATTTTGATCCAGATAATCAATCAATTCCAGCGCAATCTCATTTACTCCCACCATCACCACTCGCCTCACCCCTACTCCGTATCGATACAAAAAACGTTGCAATGTGCGCAAAAGAAACCGTCCGGCAATCAGAAAAAAAATCACAAACAACCAGGCATAAATAATTATTAATCGAGAAAAAAACTGATCCCGATTAAAAAAGATAATCATAATCATCAAACTAATCATGGCCGACGCCGCAATAATTACCTTAGACGCCTCCCGGATAAAACTGGCTATCCCCCGAAAAGCATACAACCCCATCAAAGCAAACACCCCCACCCACAAAGGAATAAAAAGTAAAATATATTTAAAATAATCAGCCAACGGCAATACCCATTGAACCGGCACAAAATCAAAACCATATATTCTTACCTGATAAGCCACCACAAAACCCGCCAATATCATCACGACATCAACAAATACTAGAGCAATATTGATAAATACTTCTGATCTTTTCATATTTAAACGCGACGATAAAAATTTCTTATCTGTTCATATTATACAAGATAACTTTCAAAAAATGATCAAAACTAAAATCATGATAACACAGGCACCATTCTTTTTTAATCAAGATCAGTCCTATAACCACAATTATCAATCAAGCCAATAGAAAAAGATCACCCAGTTGTGATCTTTTTTTGTGAATCTATAATCCGAGTTCTGTAGTAATTTTTTTAAAAAAAATATTACCGGTAGTCATCAATCTTGGCTTTTGATCGCTCAAAAGCTCCGGCGAAGTGTTTATTCTTCTTACACCCTAGTGGGGTTTACCCAATTCTATTGTCACCAATAGATTATCAATTAAAATTGATCTTTTCACCTTTGGCCAGCTAAAAGCCAGCTTTGATTGTCTCTGTGGCACTTTCCCTATCCGCCCAGGGCGGACGGTTGTCTCTCTCCAACCACTCTTGTTGCTATATAAGCAACCTGGCGCTCGGACTTTCCTCTCTTATTTTTGTAAGAGCGACTACCCAATTCACATCAATATAATCACACAGATAAAAACCAAGGTCAAGACCAATACTCATCCGCTGGTAAAACAATGCCTTCCGCCATCGCCAATTTCTTTACCGCCTGATACATTTTTTGATCAAACTGACGACTCTTATTTAAACAACGCCGCGCAAATTCAATCTGCCCCGCCCGCGAATGTTTAATCATATCAAAAATCACCCGCGCATAAATACCAATCTCATTTTCCATATTCGCTAAAGCTAAAATATCCAATATCATCTGAGTCGGTAACCAATAATCATCAAGCATTGGCTCTGCCACCTGCCGACCTATATATGCTTCAATTTTATCTTCACCCCTAAGTATTCGCCGTAACACCCGATGATTGCCATCGTGAATTAAATTACCCGCTTTTTCTTTAATTACAATAATCGGATCCTGATCACGAATTACCTTCAACAACTCGAGATTATCAATTTCTCTATGCAGATCTTTTTTCTCTGCCAGATGATCAGTCTGATCATAGTATTCCATCACTTCCATCACTGTTGGTGCCATCTCAAAAACATTCAGACCCCGAATCGATCTGGTCACAAACTGCAGATCAGCCACATTGACCCACTTTTTTTGCCACTCAATATTGATTGAAGTTATTCGATAAACCAATCCAGCCAACTTGAAACCCCGTGATACCCCGTGAAAACCATTCCAAAAATCGCGTACCGGCGCCATAGTATTATTGTTTTCAAACCAGTTAGCCACGTCACCATCCATTAACTGCCAAATCTTATTATTCCGTACGCTCGGAAATAATTTCCGCCATTCATGTTCCATAAATTCAACGGCAATTTGCCGCCGCAGCGGATCATAAATATGCTTGGGATAATGATATTCTTTTTCCATCATATTTTCTTTAGACAATTAATAAAAATTACGAATTAACGAGTGGGGTAAATTAATAATAATATGATTAACCTGATTGTCATCCCCGCCTTGAGCGGGGATCTCATATGTAACGCGTTTATTACAGTCTTGATGATAAGATCCCCGCTCAAGGCGGGGATGACATATTGAAACATTAATTCACACCACTAGTTTATTTGTAATTTCTAATTATCTCCTGCTATAATTATAATTAGTTTTTAAGAGCGCGGGCATAGTATAAAGGCTATTATACTACCTTGCCATGGTAGAGATACGGGTTCGATTCCCGTTGCCCGCTTTTTTTATGCTGCTGAGCCATAACGTCGCAGCCCATCTTTCCATAAAATCAAAAATATCATCACTAAAATCACCGTCATCAATCCCATTTGCACACCCAACTCCCAGGAGAAACTATCATCCAGTACATTGTAAATCGGGTTCTCCACTAGAAAAATTGGATAAATAAAAGTCAGCAAAAATTGCATGACATAAGGATAAATGCTTTTGGGGTAACGATTGACCTCCCCAATATTATTGATAAACAATAGCATGCCTTGAAAATTCGGCCAGTAAAAATTAGCCAAACCCGCCAGCCAAAATAAAATTGTGTAGATAACCAATGAAACTAGCAAAATATAAATAATTTGCATCCAGGCAATTATACCCAATTGGAAATCATGCACATAAAATAAATACGGAAACAAAAACAATAAATACAAGACAATACTGATCGTAAACGAACCGGAAAAACGCTGATACATAATTAAAAAACGGGGATCAACCGGCTTCAATAAAAAGAAATCCAGCCGCCCCTGATATATTCCTTTAATCATATCCCGCACATTGTCCGACACAAACCAAAAAATAAATATTACCACCAACTGCGAAAAAGCAAAAACCAAATATATTTCATGCCTATCAAACCCCGCCAGATAATCAATATTCCCCGCCGCGAACAAAAAATAAATAAAGAGAATCTGGATAATAAAATACACCATCGACGTCACCATCCCCACCCAGGTATTCTCTTTATACATAAACATCCGCGCCACCGACATCAATGTAATGCGCCAAAACAAGCAGCTGTATTTTTTTATTTTTTTTAGAGACATTTTGCTATTAACATTAATTTTGTAATTTTTTCACGCTGCCGAGCTATATCTTTTTAATCCATCCTTCCATAAAATCATAAAAATCATCAACAAAATCACCACTATCAATCCAATCTGCGCGCCAAATTCCCAGGAAAAAGAATGGTCCAAAATATAATAAATCGGATTATTAATCAAAAAGATAGGAATTACATAAGTTAATATTGTCTGCCAAAAAGGCGGATAAACTTGTTTAGGATTTCTTGATATATCAGAAATGCTGCCCATAAACTGCCACACCCCCCAAAAATTAGGCCAATAAAAATTAATCAACACCCCCAGCCAATGTAATATTAGATGGACAAACATGGATACCAAAAGCAAAATTACGATCAAAAACCAATCCCAACCCGTCAAACCAAAATCATAACGACTAAACAAATAATAAAAAATAATCACCAAGTAGGCCACTGTCATCAGGCTCTGAATACCACTGATTTCCTGGTGCATCATCAGAAATCGAATGTTCATCGGCCGGAGAAAAAAATAATCCAATTTCCCCTTGTAAATTTGCATTGTGGCTTTATATGAACTCTCAATCACAAACCAAAACACAAAAGTAATAATCACTTGCCCAAAAGCCAGCATCAGATAAAACTGATAAATATCGTACCCACCAATATAATCAACCCTACCCGCTCCAAACAAATATTTAATAAACAAAATCTGGACCAACATATAAACCAGTGTTCCCCACAATCCCAACCAGACATTTTCCCGATACAAAAACTGCCGCATCAACGACATCTTGATTATCCGCCAAAATACCCGCCAATACTTTTTCATATTACGAACCCACATTGTCATCCTGGAAAGAAATCCGCCCAGGGTGGAGCTTCTTATCCAGGACCCCCTTGCTACAAAAGCATTATTAATATTTATACTCCCTCAGTACCCAGGGGATCCTAAGATGCCGGATCGCTTCCGCCTCCAGGATGACAACATTTATCACCCGCCCACCAGTTCCAGTTTTTTTAAACCCTTCATCCATACCCACCGCAAAATAAAATAAATAACCACCATCCAACCCGCCTGAACCGCAAACTGGATTCCGATCTCGGCGTAAGAATATTTACCCAAATATATTGAAGCCGGTAAATTAAAAAAGACTACCAGTGGTGAATAATTAATAATTCTGCCCACCACCTCCGGCAAAAATTGAATGGGGATCATCTTGCCGGCAAAAAAAGAAATAATAAAATTTATCGCCCAAATAATACTGCCAGTTTCCACCGTCCAAAATGAAATTGAGCCAAATAAAGTATACAAAAACATACTGGTAAACAAACCAATTATTCCCATGCCCACCATCAACAAAAAATACCAAACATTGGCCGGCCCGACAAAGTAATCAGTTCCAACAATCAGTATCGTCACTGGTACAATATAGAACAACAACGCCACAATATTACGCGACAGATTAGTAGAAAAATAAACATACAAAGAATCCAGTGGTAGAACCAGCCAAGAGGCAATCCGCCCTTCTCGCACATCTTCCTGGATATCCTGAAAAGTTTCATGCGACATAAAATGCCGAAAAACTTCCACCACTAAAAAATAAGTTAATAATTCTTTGTAAGTGAACCCGGCAATATCACCACTTTGCGCGTACACCGCTCGCCATAAATAGATCACAATAAAAAATCCCAACGCTCGCATGAGTAGCTGCACAAAAAAATTCTCCCGGAAAGCCATAGTCGCTTGCCAACTATTAATAAACAAACGCCGGTATTTTTTAAACAAAATCCTCATATAAACAACAATCAATAATTACAAATGATAAATTACAAATTGCAAATGACAAATTACAAGATTAGAAGATTTATTTATCATATATCCTTTATTCAATTAAAAAATCGCTGTTTAAGGACACATGACCAGGGTAACGCTTGGGTTTTAATTGAATAAAGGATATATGATAAATAAATCTTCTAATCTTGTAATTTGTCATTTGCAATTTGTAATTTATCATTTGTAATTATTGATTGTTTTCCGCAAATATCTCGGCAATAATCTCCGCCGCCTCTTTTTCTTTAACATCAATATCATCCACTGGCAGTTTTTTTACTAACACACTCAAAACCGATTTTACATCAGCCCGCTTCACCCCCAACAAGACCCGATAGCCATCATATTCCAAAACCTGCCCCAACCCTGACAAATCCTTTTTATAAACTTTTTTTTCAAATATCACCTCAATCTGTTTATCCTGAGCATACTTCCTCACTAACCCCTGGTAGGAATCGTCATATATCTTTTCACCATTATTAATAATAATCACCCGCGGACACAATTCCTTGATATCCTCCATGTAGTGGCTAGTCAAAATAATCGTCGCTTGCCGGGTTTTATTGTAGTCCCGAATAAAATTCCGCACCGCTTTTTGGCTCGTCACATCCAAACCAATCGTCGGCTCATCTAAAAATATCACCTGCGGATCATGCAAAAGGGCCGCAATCAACTCACACTTCATTCTTTGTCCGAGCGATAATTTTCGCACCGGCACCTCCAGTCGATCACTAATATTGAGCATCTGCGATAGATATTCCAAATTGTGTCTAAATTTCTTTTCCGGAATATCATAAATATCCCGATTCAATAAATACGTTTCCTGCGGTGGCAAATCCCACCACAGCTGCGACTTTTGCCCCATCACCATGGTGATTTTTTTCTTATATTCTTCCTCGTGATCCCAGGGATAATAGCCCAAAACCTTGGCCGAACCACCAGAGGGATACAAAATACCCGACAACATTTTTAAAGTTGTTGTCTTGCCCGCCCCGTTGGGTCCCAAAAACCCGATTAACTCCCCCCGGCCAATATCAAATGAAATATTTTTCACCGCTCGCACATATTGTTTTTGCACACTAAAAAGCCCCCGCACCGAATTCCAAAACCCTTCCGCCTTTTTTGTCAATTCGAAAGTCTTCGATAAATCCCGGACAATAATTGCCTTAGCCATCGCCGCCCTTCTCCTTTGATTAACAACCTACTTTTTTATTATAACTAATAAATTTTCAATTATAAATTTTATATTACATACCGCTTTAACTTCCTCTCCACATGCACCATTATTTCGTAAGGAATAGTCCCAACCAAATTAGCTATCGCCATAACTGAATTTTTATCTTCATTATTAACCGATATTATCTCCACCTCATCACCCACATGTACACTCCTCAAATCACTAACATCGAGCATGGTTATATTCATGCTCACCCGCCCCACTATCGGACAAAAAATACCGCTCACTTTGACAAAACCACAATTTGACAAGCGTCGGTCTATCCCTTCAAAATATCCCATGGGAACACTGGCCACCAACATATCGCGGGGGACTCGAAATGTTCCGCTATAACCAATTTTTTCCCCTTTTTTAACTGCCCTGATGGTCGTAATAATCGTTTTAACCTGTAGAGCCGGTCGCAAATCGATGGCAATATTTTCGCTAGCCGGCATACCATATAGACTCAGCCCCAGTCTAATCATGTTGGCGTCAATTTTATCAACCAAATTCAAACTCGACGAAGCCCCCAAATGAAAATAATTCATCCGGGGAAAATCTCGTTTAAATCGTTTAACCAGTCTATTCCATTTCTCAATTTGCTTACTGGTAAATCTCTGATCATTACTATCAGCATCGGCCAAATGAGAACATAAACCTTCTAGATTAATATGGGGATTAGATTTTACTAAATCGATTACTTCACCCAACTGCTCAATTTCCACTCCCTGCCGATTCATGCCTGTATCTATTTTCAAATGAAAATTAGTTCGAGTAGTCAAATTGCTAGCCATTTCTCGCAACCATTCCAAATCAGCCAGAATAAAACTAATTTTATCCAGCCGGCAATGTATAACATTATGCAAGTTAGTAAAACCAATAATCAATATCGGAATTTCTACCCCTTCATTTCGCAAAATTTGGGCTTCATAAAATGAGTCCACCGCCAAAAAAATTGGCGCCTTATTCTTAATTATCTGTGCCACCTCCACCAATCCATGACCATAGGCATTCCCTTTCAAAACCGGCACCAGCTGTATATCATCCCCCACTTTGGCTTTTATTACTGAATAATTATGAATAATATTATCTTGAAAAATATTTACCCGAACTAGCGGCTCATAATTAAAACGTGAATCACGAATTTTTCGCAAAATATTACGCATTAACTATTTAAACTCATTAATTTCCGGCTTTGACTTTACTGCCTTTCATTTTCTGCAAAATACTCGATTCAAACACCGAAGTTATTTTGGCCTTATTGATTTGTCTTTTTTTAGCCAAATCAATTAATTCACTCAACAATTCTTCCAAACTCACCCCACTCTTCTTCCACAAATGATGATAAAGCGTACCCGGCAATGTATTTATTTCATTAGCATAATATTTATTATTTGCCCGATCATACAAAAAATCAACCCGGGCGATACCCGCACATCCAAACAACTTAAATATCTGTGCGCTCATCTGTCTGATCTCATCTGTAGTCTTAACATCCAGGCGAGCTGGGATAATAATTTTACTTTCCGCTTTTCCCAATTGGCTACCACCTTCTTTCAAATATTTTTCTTCATAGGTAAATAACTCACTGGCGAACGTCGACTCTTGAATCAATGAAGATACAATATTCTCTCCATCGCCCAAGACGGCACAAGTAATATCCATTAAGTCCTCAATACAACGCTCCACGATTACCTTATCGTCATAGTGTAGGGCAACCTCAATCGCTTGTAACAAACTATCCCGATCTTTAACTTTGGTAATACCAATCGATGAGCCCAATCTGGCTGGCTTGATTATTAAAGGCCATCCCAATTTACCCTGGCACTCAACCAAAATATCAGTCTGATTTGCTTTCCACTCATGACCGGTAAAATAGACAAATTCCACCGTCGGAAAACCAGCGCTCCGATAGATCATTTTGGTCAACACTTTATCCATAGTCAAAGCTGAAGCGGCCACATCACAACCAACATAGGGAAGACCAATCAACTCAAATAATCCTTGCGCCGTACCGTCCTCGCCATTTAGGCCATGAAACGAAGGAAAAGCCAAATCAATATCAATCAGCTTTTTGAACAAACCAGTTTTAACCAAACGCATTTTGCCCACAATGCTTAAATCCAGGAAATATCCCCCTAAATTTTCCAATCTATCCTCCACCCCTTCCCGAGTAAAAAAGCCAATTTCACCCATTTCGTCCCCCACGTACCACTCCCCTTTTTTACTTAAATATACCGGCACCACCTCCTTATTCATTCCTTTTAAAGCCGAAATAATTAACTGCGCCGTGATGATCGAAACATCATGCTCGGGACTACGACTACCAAAAAATACACCAATTTTTTCCATATATATTTTGTTAATGAATTATGAATGACAAATGAAGAATTACGAATTACAAATTAGGAATTGGATTAGTCATATATCATTTATTTTAATTATATGGCTAGCCATAAAACTTACCATTATTAGACAGATCCACATTAACACCACCGGCCAAACATTTGCTGCCATTAATTAAAATAAATGATATATGACTAATCCAATTCCTAATTTGTAATTCGTAATTCTTCATTTGTCATTCATAATTTATTAAAAATAAACATCCGGCCAATCATTTTGCAGTAAAATTATATCCCCGCCCTTCATGATATTGGGCAATGTTCGATGCGCTTCGGTCGTAGTGGCAAACACCCGAAAATTGGTAAAATTTTTCTCCTTCAAACCCTCGATTACATAACCAGTTTCCCGACTCTTAATCAGCAACACCAAATCAACATTATCCGCATACAAATAACCAATTTCCCGATGGATCTTCCGCGACTGCTCCCCCAATTCAACCAGAGGCCCGGGCGTTAACACAATTTTTCTGCCCCCCGCCCGATTTAATACCTCAATCCCGCTTTTAATTCCTTCCACATTGGCATTGTAACTATCGTCCAATATCCAAACATCAATATCCTCGTGATAGATCGGCTGCAGACGATGAGCAATCGGTTCAATTTTAGCCACCCCCCGTTCAATTTGCTCCTCGCTCAAACCCAATTCTCGCGCTAAAACCACACCCATCAATATCATGTTAATATTGTGTCGGGCTAACAATTTAGTTTGATAAATCCGTCCTTGGCTTCTAAATTTTAGCCCCTGATAATCAGGTAAATAATCGATCTCCGTTACCCCACCACTACCCACGCCCACTATTTTTTCCGCCGGTAAACGATCCAGTTTGAGTGAGATATATTCATCATCTAGATTAAGAATCGATTTTTCCCGAGTACGAGATGGCAATTCAAATTTAGCTTGAATAATATTATCCAAATTACCAAACCGATCCAAATGTGCCAAAGAAATGCCCGTCAAAACTGAATAATCCGGCTCAATTAAATCACACAGATCGACAATATCTTTTCGGCTGTAAGCTCCCATCTCCACAATTAATATCTCCGCCCGATCCAATTCTTTGGAAATAAAACGAGCAATTCCCAAAAGTGTATTTATATTATCAGGTGTATAAACAATTTTATATTTTTCTCGCAAAAGACTGACCAAAATTTCTTTCATGCTGGTTTTGCCATAGCTACCTGTAATACCAATTTTAATCATCTTTTGCTTGGAAATAACTTGCCTCGCCCCAGCTACTACCCACCATTTTAATAATTGATCAACCGGCCAAATCACTAGCAATGAAAAAACAATCAGCACCGGTAAGAAAAACCAAATTACTACCAAAACCAAGATAAACCACCAGGAAAACCACCACCAACTTACTACTACCAACGCCAGCATTAACACACAATTAAAGATATAAACCAGAATCACCTTGGCCGTCCATTCCAAATGCTGTCTTTTTTCCAATTGCCACCACCGCCAATGAGAATAGGCATACTTTAAAAAACGCCAACTATCATAACCTTCACTTTGTAAAATATATAATAAATTTCTAATTACCATCTAGGTATTTCCTCCGCCAAAATCTGCATAAAACTCTCCCGCTGATCAACAAAAGGAAAATGACCGGCCTGCTTGATAGAATAAAATTTTGAACCAACAATCAAACGATGAATGGTCAGCCCATCGGCTAAAGGCGTTTCCTGATCATCTTCCCCCCAAATAATCGTCGCCGGTACTTTGATCTTTTTCATATCAACTTGCAAATCCTCACCAATAACCTTCCGCATCGTGGCTCGATTAGCCCCCGCCTGCCTATAATCTGATGATTGAAACTGACGACCCACACTTTTTACCACTTTTTTTATACCCGGAATTTTTTTTAACCAGCGACCACCCCAGGCCAGTATCTCCAACCACTTTACCCTTTGACCATCATCTTTAACCCCGGCGCTATCAATTAATATCACTTTTTTCACCACCCCCAAATTTTGCGCACAATATTTAATAATCACTCTTCCGCCGAATGAATGACCGATCAATAATGGATTATCGATCTTTAACTTTTGTAAAAAATCATGCAAAAAATTAGCATAGTCCAACACCCTCCAAGCCACTGGCGGTATCTGGCTACCACCAAACCCTGGCCAATCAATCGCCACCCAACTATCAATGTTCGTATAAATATCTTGAAATATTGTCGCCTCCACTCCCCAACCATGCAAAAAAACAATCGTATTGGAAACATCCAGTTCATCGGATTGATAATAGTTGACTAACGAATCATTGATAATAATCTTTTTTTGTACCATGGCGTAAATAATTGATATCTACAACATAACACCCCCACAGCTCAATCATACCAGAGACCCCATATCCGGGCCCAATATTGGCATAAGAGGTCATACCAAACTTAACTATTAAGATGATAATGAAATAAAAGCGTGCCCCGACAATTGAGCCGCTTCACCGATAGTAATTTTACTCACGTAATAAACGCAATGTAACGCAGTTTATGTTGACGATGTAGTTTGATTATTTTTGTTTCGCAACAAGTGAATACCGAGATAAGAAAGTGGGATGTAAAGCACGCCCATCGCTACTTTATAGAGCCACCACGTAATAATGATACTCACGAGCGTACTAGTGGCATAAACGCCCGCGAAAGCAATAACCATGAAGATTGTTGTGTCAAGTAATTGCGACCAGAGATTGGAGAGAAGTGAACGTAACCAAAAGAATTTGATACCCAGCTTCTCGCGGAAAAAAAAGAACGATAGTACGTCTTGATACTCGGCTACCAGAAACGCCACCAACGAAGCAATGGCTATGCGCCCCGAGATACCAAAAATCTGATTATAACCTGATCTTGCCCATTCACCATCAGCCGACCACGGCATTGCCAGCGAGAGAAAAGAATATGCGATAAAAAGCGCCGTGCTAATAAAACCGGCCAGCACGAAGAACTTTGCTACCCGCTTGCCGTACACTTCACCAACAACATCAGTCATAAGAAACACAACCGGAAAAGAAAATACCGCTACTGAGAGATGCGAGCCGAAAATAAATGGCATTATTTTCAATCCGAGAGTATTGGCGGCAAAAAGAGAAGTAAGATAAACGGCCAATGCGATAAGTAATTTTTTGAACGACTGCTCAGTCAATTGAATCATGGTTATAATTCCTTTTAGTTAACGAATATAAATCTAATAAATACTCACGAACAAAAAGTCCGCCCAATCAGGCGGAGCGAATTTGTAAAGTTCTTTATGGTGGACCCAAGGAGACTTGAACTCCTGACCTCTTGCATGCCATGCAAGCGCTCTAGCCAACTGAGCTATGGGCCCGAATCTATTATTTAGTCAAGGCTCGATCATCTTCTTCAATCATCCAATGCAAAATCCAATTAACCAAAGACACAATCAACCCCATCGCCACTGCCGTCCATAAACCGCTAATAGCAAAACCAGGCACCAGCGCCGACACCAACCATAACATCAAACCATTCACAACCAAATAGAAAATTCCCAGACTAAAAATTATGGCCGGCAAAGAAAGAATCGTCACAATCGGTTTAATAAAAGTATTTACAAAACCAAAGACCAATACTGCCACCAACACTACCCACAAATTGTTTGAAAAATCCACGCCAATCAAAACTAGATCAGCCAGCAAAAAAGCAATTGCATTCGCTAGAAGATGAAATAAAAAACGTCGTAGCATGGGATTAATATAAATATCTATGAAAAATTATAACGCACTTATTATAATAATCCAAATCACTCACTAACAGTCAGTCAATGTTTAATCACCACTAAATAACTTCAAATATTTTACCAGCCAGCTTTTTCCCCACCACCTCCCCTACCACTTCCTCTCCCGCCGCCACCACCCCGCCTACACTCCCGAAAGCTGACAATAGCATTTTTTTCTTTCTCGGCCCCAACCCGGAAATAGTATCCAAAATTGATTGTCTAAGTTTCTTTTTGCGCGTCAAGCGTTGATACGACAATACGTAGCGGTGCGCTTCATTACGAATTGATTGTAAAAACAAAGAGGCCACACTACTCTTGTCCAACACCAGCAACTTGAACATCACCTCCCCGTCCTCAGAAATATTACCCAACCACAGCTCCTCCTCTTTTTTAGCGATACCAATCACGGGGATATCTATCATATTCTGCTTCAAAGCCACCAATACCGTGCTTAACTGACCTTTACCACCATCAATCAATATCAAATTTGGCCAAGGCCATTCCGACTGACTACGTTTAAACCGCCGCGACAAAACCTCACCCAAAGCCGCGAAATCGTCTTGCCCCGAAAAAGATTTAATCGCAAAACGACGGTACATCTTTTTATTAAAACTGCCTTTCCATCTTTTCAATTCATCAATTAATATATTGTGATCTGGCTTTGTTTGATTAGACTCCCCACGATCATTTTTTTTCAGCTGCCACACCACCATCGCCCCCACCACTCCTTGATCGCCCAAATTGGAAATATCATAACCCTCAATCCGAAAAATACCGTCCTCAATATCAGACCAAGCCTGGGCATAATTACCAAAACCAACGTCAATTAAACTCCTCCACAATTCAGATAGGCCCAGCCCCTCACTCTTTGTTACCGACACTACCGCCTGCCTTTTCATAAACTCCAATTTACAATTTTTACTCGCCAGCAGTGACAAATCTTTTTTATAACCTTTTTTGGGGCATGAAACCTTGACCACTTTTTTTGCCAGATCAGATATTATATCCCCCATCTCAGTCATTTCATCAATTGTTACCGGCAATAACACTTGGGCCGGGAACTCTTGAGCTGCTAGATAATAATATGACAAAAAAGCGGCCACCACTTCACTTTCATTACTACCTTTTAAATCAAAGAAATCCAGTGACAACATCTTCCCCACCCGCACTGTCATTAAGGATATTATCCACTTCCTATTCTCACCGTAAACACCAACCACATCTAAATTATCTTGATGGGGAGTAATTACCTTCTGCTTCGCCAATATCTTTTCAATATCCACCATCCTGTCCCGCAACATTGCCGCCCTTTCGAATTCTTTATTGCCCGCTGCCTGCTTCATCTCCAGCTGAAAAATTCGCCCGACCTTCTTGGTTTTCCCCCGCATAAAAGCCACAAAATCGGCCATCATCTGATTATAAATCTTTTGATCGGACAAATAACCCCAAACCGATTTTGACCTTTTAATAAACAACTCCTTCCCCGCCACACTATCCATGGGCGAAACCCCCGTTTTATTTTTATAAGTAAAAAACGGGAAAATTCGATTCAATAAACGTAATGATTCCTCCACCACTGTACTATTGGAATATGGACCAAAATATTTACCACCATCTTTCACCACCTTCCTGACCAATATCACCCGCGGAAAATCCTCCTTAGTAATTTTGATATAAACATAATTTTTATCATCTTTCATCAACACATTATAATGTGGCCGATATTTTTTAATTAAATTAGTTTCCAGCATCAGTGCCTCTAATTCACTATCCGTCACAATCCATTCCATATCATCAATTTTATCCACCAATTGTCTCGTTTTTATTTCCTCATGCAGACGATTAAAATAGCTCCGCACTCGATTCGACAAATATTTCGCTTTGCCCACATATATTACCCGACCCCGATCATCCTTCATTAAATACACCCCACTTTGCTTAGGCAGAGTCTTTAACAATACCGCAATTTTTGATTTAACATTATACATTTATTCTACTTTATTATAGACAAATTAGTCTTGACAATATTTAATAAATATGTTAGGTTATAAGCACAAGAGAAATAATGATTATTCAGTATTTAAGCATCTTTTCAGACAATTTCCTTAAGTTTTTCTCATTTACTGACCACGTGCCGCTGAGGACCAACTATCGTCTTTGACAGATCGGCTCACGCCATCTTGACTCAAAGCTTTAGCCTCAAAAGACCTTGGTCGGTTTTTTTATGCTCAAAAATATTCACCAATTATCACTTCTCCTATATAATAAACGAGTAGAGATTATTATACACATCCATGCTTCCCTAGCTCAACTGGATAGAGCGCCTGGCTTCGGACCAGGAGGTTGCGGGTTCAAATCCTGCGGGGAGCGTTTTCAAAAAAAATGAGACAAAAATATAAAATATCAATTATTGGCACCGGTTCTCTTGGCACTGCTTTGTCCTCCCTTCTTTTGACCAATGGACATGAAATTGGTATTTATGAAAAAAATAAAACCTCTTTAGAAAGATTCAAGCAAACCATCAAATCGCCAGCGGTCAAAATATTCTCCGACATGGCCACATGTCTTTGCTTCGGCGACATCATCATTCCGTGTTTGCCATCAAGTTCTTTACCGAAATTTTATCATTATATATCCGACCTAAAACCGACCCAAAAAATAATTAGCATTAGTAAAGGTCTGTATCCAAATACCCTAAAAACCATTAGTCAACACCTGCTAAATTTCAATTACGATCTATCCAATTTCATGGTATTTTCCGGCCCGACCTTCGCCCAAGAAATCATCAACCAATATCCAACCATCAGCACTATTTCCTCGCCTAATTACCAAAACAAAAAAATTGCTCAAGCTATTTTTTGCAATCAATATTTTAATATCGAATTCAACCGTCACGTCACTACCACTGAATATAACGGTATTCTCAAAAATTGTTACGCCATCACTTTTGGTATAATTTCCCATCTTGGCTTCGGTATGAACACCAAATCCGCCGCCATAATCAAAATCATCACTGAACTCCAACCCCTGTACCGAAAATTAAAACTTCACCGCCAAGATTTATACTCGATTAGCTTCCTCGGTGATCTTATTGCCACCGGACTCAATCCTAACAGCCGCAATTTTCAAGCTGGATATAAATTGTCCAAAAATAAAAATATTACCACTGAAGGCTTTAAAAATATTAAATCAATCCTGAAAATTACTCAAAATAACCAAACTGTTCTACCCATTCTTCACCAAACCGACCAAATCATCAATAAAAAAATCAAGCCAGAGAGCTTGATTAAATATTTAATCTAACATTACTCCTGATTAATTTTACTCTAACAAAACCGGATAATTTATATCACCCGGCGCAATGTTTAATATCAAAGTCTGGCTGTCCAATAATTGATAAGAAATCGAATCATCAATTATTCTATGTTCGCTATCATACCCCATCATCCTGTCTATTTTAAATTTCTCACTACCATCATCGCCATAAAAAACAATATCACCCGTCGGTGCTAATTCTACCCGTCCACCATAATAATTCAAATCAAAACTAATAGTTGTCGGAGCACTAGCATCCTTGAGTATAATATAGTCTTTAATACCCCCGTCATTAAACATCCGGACATACAATGTACTCGGATATATTTCATCATAAACCAATCTTTGCTGGCACAACTTTGGTTTTGAATTTGCTTCTTCAAAACCCACCGGGCTGATAAACAAAGCGGCCCCATTCTTGGAAAAAAATGTCGCTTGCCCAAAATAATTAGGCAAAAACACCTCAAAAGCCTCCTGACTCAGATAATCCCCAAAATATCCCTCTTTTTCTTGATCATAACGGCCCAACCCCACTAAAGTATCATCCTGCACAAAAGGAAAATCAGCCAACACATTAGACCAAGCACAATCATCACCTCCAGTAATTTTAGAATAATTATTTTTATATAGCATATTACTATCGGCTATTACCTTTGACAGAACTATCTGGTTAGACATCATTGTTACCGTCCACCCATTCTCCACTCCATAAATAATGAACAGCAACAAGGTAATGCCAATCAAAATACCAAACCGCCAGCGATCATAACGGTAAATCTTCATGTCCTTCAACCTTTTAAATATGATTGATTTTTTATACTTATAATTATCAACTATCGACATGTTTCTTCCATCACCTTATGATAAACAACTATCCTTACATTATAACATAATTATCATTTATAATCAAGGTAAATAAATACAAAAAGAGGGAACAATAAAGACTTATCATTCCCTACATAAAACATTATCCGATAAAATACTACATTTTATTCATAGCATATGGGAAAACATCCCTATTTTTCAACTCTTGAATCTTCTTATTGATAAAATATCCTAAGCCAATATGCAAATTATTGACCTTCTGAATATTACTGCTTTTCATAACATCATCCAACAATTTTTCATTCAAAATTGACTTACCAGGAAAACACATGGCTTCACCAAACTTACTTAAATTAAAACCCAGTTCATCTTGCATACCCTTAATTTCCAAACTCACGATCACTTTCGGCCCTTCATCAAATGATTTAATAACTTGGCTTAATACCGCCAAATAGAAAATAAAAAACATCGATGAGTCACGATGAATTATAGCTGATCTTTTCAACTGAATATTTTTCTCTTCTTGTTTCAAATAAAACAAATACTGATCTTTTAATTTATCCGCCCACTCCCAATATTTCTTCAAAGAAATCAACTTACGTAATAATTCATCTGACTCTTCACTCTGCACGTGAGTGATAAATCCTTTATTTGATTTAGTCATCTTATTTCTCCTTAAAATATGGCATATTCTTTATCAATAATAACTATAATCAATTTCTACCCAAAAGACAAATATCCTCAATATTCTGATCAAAAAAATACTAAATTATTACCTTAAATTAACTTTGGCCCGTCAACAACCAAAAAAGACCCATCATTCTGCACTTCCACATCTATTTGCACTAACTTGCCAACCATATTATCCACTCCTTTTTCGGCATAATAACTATCAAACCAAAAATAGGTATATTGGGTATCCCCCTCATTGATCAATTTATAATTACCACCATATTCATTGTCATCTGAAGCTTTTATTAATACTCCTTTATAAATCACCACCCCGTCTTCCTTGGTTTCACTACCATCCTGACTATCCTCTCCAGCACTATCAGTTGGCTCCAATGTCTCTACTGACTCCTCAATTTTATCTTCTTTTGGCTCTTTATCTGTTACTTCTTCTTTGATCTTTATATCGTCTACCAATTCCATTGTCTGTTCATTTTGTTCCTTGGTCAATTCCTGATTCTGATCTACCAACTTCGATAAACTCTCCTGATTTACGTTCGACTCTGATTGGTTAGATTGCCACAACAACCAAACGATTACCAATAAAGCCGCCAGTAATACCAGCGCCAACAATAAATTGATAGTTTTAAATAATTTAGCTCGATTCATTTTTCCAATTAATAGATATACCCCCTTATAACTTATCACAAAAAAAGGTTTAATAAAAAACTCAAACTGCATCTAAAAATATGCTAATGTAAACATACAATCACTTAAATATTAACCAAAGATATATGAATAATATGACCAACTGGCTTCTCGCCATTCTAATCGTGATCTTACTCGGCTATGGTGTCCTCTGGATCTATTATCAACAAGATAATAAATATGCCGTTAATAACCCGAGCGAGAATCAAGACACTACTACTCCCGACAACAATACTGCTGCTGATCTTACCCAAGTTACTTTCGATAACTCCAGCCATATTAAAGGTAACCCCGATGCCCCTATCACCATTGTTGAATATTCCGATACAGAATGCCCATTTTGCATTCAATTCCACGACACTCTAAAACAAGTTGTTGAGCAATACGACGGCCAAGTTAATTGGGTCTACAAGCACTTCCCCCTCGATTCGCTTCATCCCAAAGCTCGCCATGAAGCCGAAGCCACTGAATGTGCCGCCCAGCTTGGTGGTAATGATGGTTTTTGGAACTATTTTGACCGGTTAAACGAAATTACTCCCGGAAACAATGGTTTAGACCCCGCCACCCTACCCGAAATTGCTACCTATGTCGGTCTCGACCAAACCCAATTCACCGCCTGCCTTGATTCCGGTAAATATGCCGACTTAATTCAACAAAATATTGACGAAGCCATGGCTGCTGGTGGCCAAGGGACACCATATTCTGTCATTGTGACCGGCGACCAACGCCTCCCCCTCTCCGGCGCTCTACCTCTCGACCAACTACAGGCAACGATCGATCAGTTACTATAAATATCATCAATAAATAACTTCAAAGTAAACTCCACCACTCATTAATTAATCTTCCGATATATTTTCTCCGTAATTTCTTGATACTGCGCGCCCCCACCTTGTAAATATTTCTGCGCGTTATCATACATCGTCGTATGCTCCATGCTTTCAGCCAGTTGATAATACAACTGGGCTTCCGTAATATCCAAATTCAGATAATAATTCATTCCCCCACTGTCAGGTTCACGTCTTAATACTGACAAATAAGCCCGACGAATCATGGCTGGGTCTAATTTCATTGTTGCCTCCATTATTGTATTTAAATTATACCAACTGCCTGGACAAGCCGTAGCAAAAAGTTCTTTATGTCCATAAATATTGGCGATTGGATAACGCTGCTTAATATTCCCGATTAACTCCCGTGCCGCCACTAAAGCCGCGTAGGAAGGTTGGATAAAAGAATAATCACCAATAAAACAGATGGCCAGACTTCTTAAATTTACATCGAATACCCCACAATGATAAGTATATCTTTCCTCGGGAATGGGATTTTTCACTTCTCCATCAAAATATACTAGATAATGATAATTACCTTTATATTCTTGGCCAGCAATATACAATCCGGGCACATAATCATGCCCACCCACCGATACTGCCCAAATATCTTTATTATTTGGATCGGTCACTGAATGGTGGACCACAATGGTATCAATACTTCTCATGCAAATAATTATTAACCACAATAAATTTATTCAACTTTTCTCACCACCATTTGTCAAATTTTGGATAGCTCAGCATCAATAGTAATATAAACCATCGCGTCAAGATAATCCAATACCGGCCGGCCATCTTCCATTTTTCCACCTAAAGTAATAAACACCATTTTTACTTGTACATTTTTATCCGCCACGGCCACTGTTAAATCGGCCGCTGGCAAATTATTATCCGATCCCGGGTATGTCTCATGTAATTGCTTAATAAAGTCAGTCAAATCAAAATTAATCTCCTGGCCGTCTGCTTCATCAACCAGAACCATCGTCGCCCGCTCCAGATCGAAAGAAACACGATATCGTTTGTCAGCCAAATCAACGTATTCCGTCTTATCCGCTACCGCCGGACTGACTAACTCGAATACATAATCATAACCACTAATATTAGTCACGGTATTCTGGATTTGCTCACCATTGTGATAAAAATTAAATGCATCCGATAAAGCTGACGCCTCATCATAAAATGGTAATCCCAATTTTTCCGTCACAATTTTTTCAGCCAATGAATAGCCAATTAATCCTTCTACTTCCAGATCATCCACCGAGCCCGCCGCCAATAAAGGTTTCACTGCGGCCAGACCATGATTATTTATTAAGTAAATTACAATATTACTAATCTCTCTAGCCTCATCGATTGGAACCAATTGATCCGTCGGATGCAAATATCCATCACTAAACATACCTACACTCGAAGCGATTCTTTCCAAACGACCAATTTGATTCCTTTTGGAAACATTCACCACCCCCCAAGGACCAGTCGCCGCTAAAATCAGCATCACCATTAAAGTCAACGGCAAAAACCGCCAATCCTTCTGTCGACTAACCAACATGTAAATGGCACTAATCACTAACCACAAGCCAAATAATAAAACTAAATAACGGTTTTCCGTCAAGCCATAGCGCGACAGAGGAAAAGACAAGGCCCAAAAAAGAACTGCCACTTGCGGAATAATGGCCACAAATAATAAACGCACCAACCACTTCATCCACCCATATTGCTTTTGTAATGGATAGAGAAAAAACGTAGTCAAAATACCCACAATCGAAAAACCAATAATCATGTAAGATACCATCACATCCGGCCAATCACCCTGAAAAAACACCATTCCGGAATAAACATACAAAATCACAAAATACACGATCACCAGTGGTATCAAAACAAACTGGCCTATTCTAATCAACGCCTGAGTTACTTTTGACTCCACCATCCATTCAGCCTCGATTTGCGACAGAAAAAAAGTGCTGCCAATTATCCCCACAATTATTGTCCACAATTGAGGATAGATATGATAATCAAAATAACTTAATTGAAAAAGATTCTCCACCGTTCCCAAAGCAATAAACACGCCCGATACCAATAACACGCATAAAATTCCCGTCATCACCAACGCTCCCAGCCAGATCAAATTATGTCGCCAAAAATCATCATTAATAACATTATTTTTCTGCCCCGGCACCATAGTTAATAATAAAATAAAGATAGCCACCCACAACAATTCTCCCAATACATAGGCCTGAGTAACCTGATTGGTAGCTGGAAAAAACCAATAATTAAGCAAGATAAATACTGCCACCAAAACATACAAAACTAAACTGATCCAGTTTTTGAGCTGCCGACGCTGTCGCCACCATTCGATACTGATTAATAAAGGGAAAACCACCACCAATGTCCAGACAACTTTTATCAATACCTCATTGGTAAAATCACTGGCAATTAACCACACCGCACCAGCCGACCCAATTATGGCAACCAACATGGTCACGGGAAAACGCATCGTTGTTTCTCGTACCGCTTTTTTAAAATCCAACCAGCCGAAATTATTACTTTGACTATTTGAAGTTAGTGTTTTTTGCATAAAATTTTAATTAATAATTAATTTTGTCCCCCGTTTAATTATAACGTTACGTCCAACCAGAAAATTACGACATTGCTCCGCCCAACATTTACAAATCCTGTTCATAATTAAAAGACTGTCCACTATCGCCATATTTCCCTGTCACCTCCAAGTGATAACCCTTAAGACTGGTGATATTTTTGTTTGGTTGCCACTCGACATTGAACACCCGTAAACTCTCCGGCAACACATTTTCGCCATTCACCGGTATTTTCTCCACCAATTCATTGTCAGTATCATAAATTGCCATCGTGCCAGTCGGATGAATATGCACATTACCTTCGTTGATAAACTCAATTTCCATAATATAAGCATATATTTTATTTTCATCATCCACGGTAATGTTCTTAACGTAACCGCTTTCCACCAAATCATCGCCCAATACTTTCAATAAAAGCAACGACCCGACTCCACTTCTTACTGACAGTTGATCAGAATCACCGCTTGCTTCTCCACCAGTTTCAAACATTAGCGATGCATAATGACCTCCCGCCTTGGCATTGGCGGGTATATTAATTTGGAAATCAAAATCAACTATCTTGCCAGGCTCAATCGTCAATTTATTTTGCTCATAACTAATCCATTTATACAAAGAATACTCGGTTTCCTTGGTCGTCAACTCCGGCACTCCGGCTGTGTCCCCCGCCCGTGGTAAAAAATCCTGTGTAGCCACTTCTAATACCATAATTTCTCCAGTCGGATTGGAAATTGTTTGTTTTAATGACAGAGTTTCACCGGGATAACCAGACAAACTATCAAACAACACCGGGCTAATCTTCGGTGCCACATTACCCGAACTCATCCCGGAAGAAGAATTATTATTGGTTTTGTTATCAATATTGCTATCTGCTCCCTCATCTTGCTTAATTATTTGTGACTCCCGCGCCAGATAACGCACATCCAAGACAAAGCCCTGATTACCACTCATAGTCATATAATTAATTCCGCATAGTTCAGTCGCCAAATTAATCTCCCCACATTCCTCCGGCAATACCGGCTCGCCATCCATCACTATCCGGTTGCCACTCCACAAATATTCCACATGATTATCCGGCGGATAAAAACCATTGATCGTATAATATGTGTTAATCGCCGTTACTAGATCATCGGCCACGGCCTCAATCTGATCATCCTGCTGTCTCAGCTGGGCCAACTCGACTTCGCCCACCACTTCCTCCCCTATTTCAGGCACCAGATTTTGCACGGTATGTACTATCGCCCACACCGCCAACACCAATATCAAAATCAAAGCCAGCCCCACCCCTGCTATCACCAACACCATATTATTGTTAGTCTTTTTCTCGCTGGTCAAACTAGTAAATTCTTCCATATTTACTCCATTTTTAGTTATCTCTTTTCATTCTGAAAATGCCGCCAAATATACCAAGCCAGGCCACCCACCAACCCAATTCCAATCAGTAAATCAAATTGATGAAAATACTCTTTCAATTGTGTCCAGTTTTCACCAAATTTCCAGCCCAAATAAGCCAGAAAAGCGCTCCAGATAAATGAACCAACAAAAGTATAAACGGCAAATTTAATAAAATTCACTTTCATTATCCCCAGTGGCAAAGAAATAAACCCGCGAATCACGGGCAACAAACGTGACAAAAAAGCTGTCTCCTCGCCCCATCTGGCAAACCAACGATCAGCCATATCCATATCTCGCTTCGAAATAAGAACATACCGGCCATATTTTTCCACCACCGGCCGCCCACCATAATAACCAATCACATAGGCAATTATTGACCCCACCAAACATCCGGCCGCCCCCATCAAAGAGACTAACCAGAAATTTAATTCACCCTTCCACACTAGATACCCGGCGAAAGGCATAATCACTTCTGAAGGCAAGGGCATACATGCACTTTCAATCATCATCAAAACCAACACGCCTGCGTATCCCCAAGCCGAGATTACCCCCACTATCCACCCCGCCAACATGGTTAAAATATTTGTTACCATTTTACATCCAGTAATTAAGAAATAATATTATCAATGCCAACACCACAGTATAATATCCAAAATAGCGAAAAGATATTTTGTTAAGCAATTTCAATAAACCAGCCACCACCAAAACTGAAACCACCAAACAGATAATAAATGCTACCAGCATTTTATCCATATCTTGACTAACCAAACTCCAATCAGCTGATATCAATTCTTTAGCACTGGCCCCCAAAATTATTGGCACGGACAACAAAAAAGAAAATTTCACCGCCTCCGCCCGATCCAGCTTGAGCAATTTACCACCATAAATAGTAGCCGCCGAGCGTGACAAACTGGGAATTAGCGCCAAGGCCTGCATCACACCAATCAAAAACGCCCCTCGGCCGCTCAACTGCTCATACTTTCGTCCCGTAAAATTGCGATCAATCAAAAAACAGGTTGCCGCCGTCAGAATAAATCCAGCCACCAGCCAAATAACTGATCCGTTAGATGCATCAATCCGATCACTCAACCAATACCCCGCCACTGCTCCCGGAATAGTTCCCACCACCAACAACAAGAACAAACGCCCCTTTCTTACTACCTGCCACAATTCCACCCGCAAAACAATTATTACCGCCAGCACTGAAGCCAAATGCAACCACACATTAAAAAACAAACTACCTTCCGACACGTTAAAAACCATCTCCAGTAAAGCCAAATGACCCGAACTGGAAACGGGCAAAAATTCAGTTAATCCCTGCACCACCGCCAAAACAATAACTTGGAACCAACTCATAAAATTTGTATTAAAATATAACCCACTTCGGTCACTTTCTTTAGTTTACCAAAAACATTCCCATCCAGAAAATTATTTCCGGTCAAAACTTATATTACATTAAAAAACACCGCCATCTCTAGCAGTGCTTAAATACAATCATCCCCTAATAAAAATGATAATAAGAGTTATAACTGAGAAATTGATGATTGTATCATCTGCAATTGGTAAGAATTCCAATCATGACTCTTACTTGGTCCATAATAACTCTTTTCTTCCTCAACTCCGTAACAGCTAAGATCTATTCTCTTGATATAGGGTGAATTGATAAGCTTTTCATACATTTCATCGGTAGTCATATCAAACTTACTACAAAAACCAAAATCTCCGATTAGATAATCAGCATTGGCTTTAATATGATCACCTTCTTTTCTAATACTGTCTGCCCGCCCCGCTTGGGTCCACCTGATACCATCGGCATATTCCTTCCATTTATCACGATTCATATTCTCAATATTATCAGCTAATTTTAATTTCGCTAAAGCGTTTTGGTATATACCATGAACTTTTAAGGTATTAACAGTAATTTCAATAATTTTTGACAAGTTATATTTCCCACAGAACAAATCGCCAATATCCTTTTGATAATATTCTTTAATTTCTTTAAACATTTGAATAATTGGACCGGGATGGACTTTGTTTTGGATAGCGTAGGCTATGGCATGAATAATCTCTTTTTTATCGTCAAGACATTCTGGTTCTACATATTGACCAACCTTAAATGCTTCTTCAACTTTTTTATAGCTGGCATCAATCAAATCTTTGGGAATATTATAACTATTAAGAAAAAGCTGATAATTAATGTCAGGAATATCTTGTAGATTATTACCTTCTTTTTTCTCAGCTGAATTAAATCTGTTTTCCATATGATATAAAGATTGATATTACTTAAGAAACAAATTGGAGACAATTGTCTTTATTAATTATATTTGCTTTAATACCATAGCTCTTGATAAAAACCTTGGGAGTAGTGTAACTTTTCTTCTGCCATTTAAATTCGTAAGCTGATAATTTTCCCTGATACTCCTCAAGATAATCTATCTCCTGTTTGGCCTGTGTCCGCCAAAAATAGATATTCTTATAAAATTGGTGATTAGAGTTAAACTTTACTCGCTCGCTGATAATAAAATTCTCCCAAATAGCCCCAGCGTCATTCCGCAAATTTAGCGGATTAAGATTATTAATCAGCGCGTTACGAATTCCCATATCATAGAAGTATATTTTCCGGAGTTTTTTTAACTCATTACGCAAATTACGACTAAACGGCTGAAGGCGAAAAACTATAAATGCTTGCTCCAGAATTCGAATATAATGCTGAACAGTATTTTTATCGGTACCCACTAAAACAGCCAATTCATTGTAAGAAACCTCATTGCCAATCTGCAACGCGATAGCTTGTAACAATTTCTCCAGAATCTCACTATTTCTGATCCTTTCGTACCGCAAAACATCCTTGAATAGATAACTGAGAGTTAATTCACGCAACTTTATCTCCCGTTCAGCAGAATTTATTACTATATCCGGGTATAAACCAAAAATCATCCTTTGTTCCAACAAACGCTTGGTTTCCAATGTTGAGTATAGACTCCGTAATTCCTCCAGAGAAAAAGGATACAAATTAAACTCAAGTTTACGTCCGGTGAGTGGTTCAACGATTTGGTTGGACAGATCAAACGAGGAAGAACCGGTAGCTACTATCTGCATATCAGGAAAATTATCCACCAAAAGTTTGATAGTCAACCCGATATTTTTAATCCGCTGCGCTTCATCAAGAATAACCAACCTTTTACGACCGATAAAGTGCCCAAGTTCAGTCGAAGTTTTTTCTGACAGCGCCTCACGGATATCCGGTTCATCACAGTTTAAATAGACTGATTCCTCATGATATTGGCTTTGAATTTCCTTGACTAAAGTTGTCTTACCAACCTGCCTCGGCCCATAAATTATGATTGCCTTACCCTGAAATAAACTATTCTCGATCAAGGGTTGAATCTGACGTTTAATTTTATCCATATAAAATATTATTTTGATAATCACAATCACCTAATTATATATTATTTAGGTGAATATGTCAAACCTCTCCGATAAGGAAAAAGACGAGCATACTGTTCATCTTTTTACCATAAAGGGTGACTGATGGGGATCGAACCCACAACCTTCGGTACCACAAACCGACGCTCTAACCAATTGAGCTACAGTCACCTCGTCAGAAATTTAAAAAAACCAACGCCCTGGGCAGGAGTCGAACCTGCAACCTTCACCTTAGAAGGGTGCTGCTCTATCCATTGAGCTACCAAGGCCTACTGGCCAAAAAGCGGGGTCCCCGCAAACTTGCGTAGCAATTTGTGGGGTAAAAAAGCGGGCGACGGGAATCGAACCCGTGTCCTCAGCTTGGAAGGCTGATATAATAAGCCGTTATACGACGCCCGCAATCCAAACATCTTCTAGTTTGACTATCTCAAATTATAACAATATGTTAAACAATATTCAAAGCCAATCAATAATTTAACAAATTTGCTAATTGGCAATTAAATCCGTTAAAATATAACTGATTAGCTTGAACATAATTAATTTCAAATATGAACCACGCTCCCCTGGCCGAAAAAATCCGCCCCACCACCTTAGGCGACTTTATTGGCCAAGAACACTTGATTGAAAAAAACTCCTTCATCAAAAACGCTATCGAAAATGATCAACTCCCCTCCATCATCCTCTGGGGCCCACCCGGCACCGGCAAAACCACCTTGGCCAACATCATCGCCAACCAAACCAAAAGCAATTTTCATAAATTAAGCGCCGTTCATAGCGGCAAAAAAGATTTAAAACTAATAATCGATCAAGCCCGGCAAGATCAAAACCTCGGCCAGAAAACCATATTATTTATCGACGAAATCCATCGCTGGAACAAAGCTCAACAAGACGCCCTGCTCCCTTTCGTCGAAAACGGCACCATCACCTTGATCGGCGCCACCACCGAAAATCCCAGTTTCACCCTGAACTCCGCCCTCGTTTCCCGCAGCCGAGTCATTGTCTTAAACAAATTATCCAAAGATAATCTCGTCACTATAATTAATCGGGCCCTGAAAAAGGCTAATACCAACATTGAAATAGACAACGAAACCATCGATTTTCTGGCCAACTTCAGCAACGGTGATGCTCGAATGGCTCTCAACACCCTGGAAACCTGCCTGAATCAGCATGAAGCCATCACCATCGATCTGATCAAACAAATCCTCCAAAAAACTCACTTACAATATGACCGAAATGGCGATGAACACTACAATATCATCTCCGCCCTTCACAAATCCCTGCGGGGTGGCGACCCCCATGCAGCCGTCTACTGGTTGGCCCGCATGATCGAAGCTGGCGAAGACCCACTCTACATCGCCCGCCGCCTGATTCGCTTTGCTTCCGAAGACATTGGCCTGGTTGACAACTTTGCCCTTATCTTGGCCAACACCACCTATGAAGTTTGCCACAAAATCGGTCTGCCCGAATGCAATGTCAATCTCACACACTGCGTTCTCTACCTGGCCAAAGCCAAAAAAAGCATCTTGTGTTACCAAACCTACCAGCAGGCTCAAAAAGACGTCAATCAGCACGGCAATCTCCCCGTTCCCCTCCACCTGCGCAACGCCCCAACTAAATTAATGAAAGACCTTAACTATGGCAAAGACTACAAATACACTCCCCTCGAAGATAGCTCGAACCAAACCTATTTTCCTGATAAACTAAAAGACAGGAAATATTTTTAATCGATTCCGGGGATTAGCGCAGCCTGGCTAGCGCGCTACGTTCGGGACGTAGAGGTCGCGGGTTCAAATCCCGCATCCCCGACTTCGTCCGCCATAGCTTTTTTTAAGCGACGGCGGACTTCGCTGAGGCATAACTTTCTTATCAAATAATTTTTCAGGCTATTTATCACAGTATTTATGGAAAATAACCAAATCGGCTTTTCACATGGCGTACTACATCAAGTTTTGGAAGTATATTCTGCAAAAGCCATCAATACCTATAAAAGCTGTTCAACCAGTGTGCTGGAAATATGTATCAATAAAGTCGACGAAGTAAAAAAACTCAACATTATTCCACCTCTGGTAGACAATGTCAGACGTAAATCAATTCATCTACCCAGCGACACTATTTATAGGAATGATGAGACAACCAAAAAATTACTTCAAGAAATCATCTCTTTCTACCATACTATTGGTAGCGAATTAATATTGGTCCATCCCGACCTAGTTAAAGATTGGCGAGTCTTTGATTCCTACCCAGCCAATTGGGCCATTGAAAACATGGATAACCAAAAACAAAGCTACAAAACTAGCACCGAAATAGAAAACTTTTTTACCCAACACCCCAACTGGAAATTCGTGCTCGATTTAAACCATTGTTTTTCCAATGATGACACCATGAAGCTGGCCGATGAATTGATCAAAAAATGTCAAAATCAGATCGCTGAAATTCATCTGAGCGGCCACACCCATGAACCCGTATTCAAAACCAAACAAAATATTATTTTGGATTACTGCCAAAAATTAGCTGTCCCCATCGTCATTGAAAGCACTTTTAACAACATCAATGAAGTAAAAAAAGAATATGAATATATTACTGATTACCTTAAGTTATTAAAAAAATAAATATCAATATCATGCTATCCTTTAATTAGATACTAAAAAAAGAGGGCTATGGAAAAAATTATTTACTTAATTGATCAAATTAATACCAATAATGATAGTTCCCTCATTATCAATTCCTTACTAGTCTTTTTGGCTACCTATTTGTTTCTTCACATCATCAAAATTAGCATTATTAGCCGATACAAAAAAATCGCTCAAACTACCCAAACTGACATTGATGATTTGATCGTTAATATTTCCAACTCTCTGGGCGGATTCTTCTTTTTTATCGTTTCTCTCTATTTTGCTCTTAGCTTGATCAGTCTCCCCGACAATATTGAACAATTTGTCAATAAAGCAGCTATCATCATCTTTGTCTACTACGGCATCACTATTCTTTCCGCCATTATCCGCCATGGCTTTCGCAAAATTCTCAAAAATAAAAAAGAACTTGAAGCCAAACAAGATATTACCATTATCAAGGTTATCAGTAGTATCACTCAAGTCATCCTCTGGATCATCGCCATTTTAATTATCTTACAAAATTTCAACTATGACGTCTCTACTTTAGTCGGCGGCCTCGGCATCACCGGTATCGCCGTTGCTTTCGGCATGCAAAATATTCTAAAAGACGTTTTCGCTTTTATTTCCATTCTTTTTGATAAGCCATTTACCATCGGTGATTCAATCGAAATAGACAACACATTTGGCACCGTCAAACAAATTGGCATTCGTTCCACCCGCCTCAAAACCCTGACTGGTGATGAACTGATTATCCCCAACCAAGACATCACCCAAAAATGGATCAGAAATTTCAAAAAATTAAAAAAACGCCGCGTCGAATTCAACTTAGGCGTGGTTTATACTACCCCCAAACTAAAATTGGAAAAAATTCCACAAATAATCGAGAATATCATCAAACCAATCGACAAATGTGAATTCCGCCGCTGCGACCTTAAAAATCTTGGCGACTCCGCCCTAGTTTTTGAAACCGTCTATATGCTCAATTCCACCAGCTTCGCCGAATACACACAGGTTAGAGCCAAAATTAATCTAGGTATTTTGAATGAATTCAAGAAAAACCGTATTGAAATAGCCTTCCCCACCCAAACCATCCACATCGAAAAATGAAGTGAGGGCACGCTGCAGCGTGCCCCAACAATCTACATCTGCACATTGATCAAATTCCCCGATTCATAATCCCGCATCCCCCGATAAAAAATCCAAATCGCCAGCCATAAGGTCACTAACCAAAACAAAAACATTACCAGCAACACATTCCAATCAAAATTATTCAATAAACTAACCGGCAGAGTCGCAATAAAAAAAGCCGGGATAATCGTCAGCATAATTACCTTCAACCAACCATGAAAAACAGATTGCGGATAAAGAGTAAAACCAAGCAAAGCATGAAATAGCTGCTCGGCCGCCGCTTCAAAATTGCCCACAAAAAAACCAATCGACTGGGTAATAATAATAAAATTAATAAAGATCAAGGCCGACAATATCGCCACCCCTAGAAATAACAAAATCGACCCCAGCGAATAATCAATAAAAATCAAATATATCGCCAGGCCAAAAATAAAATCGCCAATGGCCGGAATCTCTGTCCGGCTGACAACTACATGCCACAGTGTATTGGTCGGAAAAGTCAAAAAATAATCTAGCTGTCCCTGATGGATCATCCGGGCAATAGTCATGGCGCCCCCGCCAAAAATCATAAAAAATCCGAAAGAAGTGGTCGTCACCGCAAATAACAAAGCTGAATCAGTAAAATCCCAACCACCCACCACCGGAAATTTTTGAAAAAAGATCAACCATAAAAAAATCAAGCCAACATCATTGACAATCATGCCTAACACCTGGATCAGAAAACTGGCGCGATACTCCATGGCCGAAGCTATGTTTAACTTAATCATTTCCCAAGCTAAATTAAGATGTTTTTTAACCACCATTAATTGAGACATTTTTGACTCCCAGTCTAAACATTAACTCCGCCCCTACTCCCACCACTAAAAGCCAAATCAATTGGACAATTAAACTTTGCTCAAAAGCGGCCCAACTGAAATTGATCATGGTGGCGCTGGCATTATAAAACATTTGTCCAAACGGCAATAGATAAATAATTTTCTGCCAATAGATCGGAAATAAAGCCAAAGGCAAAATCTGCCCGCCAAAAACCATTTGCCCCTTTTGATAGATCCAATGCAAGGAAGATATATCCTCCAGCCAGAAAGCCGACAAACCAATTATCATCGAAAACAAAAAATTCAACACCAAACCAAAAATCAACAAAATTATCCCCAATAATATTCCGACTAAACTTATTTTCACCACTCCCACCAAAACCACCGCCGCCAAGACCCCGATCACCAAGTTAGCCACCAAATTAGCCCAACATCGCCCCAAATAACCAAACAGATGAAATAAAATATATGAATATGGTTTATTGACGGAATAAGCCAATGTACCCGACTTAACTTCCTCCTCAATTAATTTCGATACCAGCGGCCGAGTCGATGACGCAAATGACTGGGTCAACATCAACACCCAAATCACCATGGCCACTGACATCCCACCCACCTGACTTTGACCGGTATATTCATAGGTCACTGTATAAAGTTGAGTAAAAATCCAAATCCGAAAAATTATTGTGCCGGCCCGGCTAAGCAAACTGACCAAGTAAGTCAGGGTATCTTGATAAGCGATTTTGCTTATTTCCAGATATTTATCAAATTTTAACCACCAGGCGCTCATGTTTGCTTACTCCGGTAAATATCAGCAATTATCTCTTCCATGGGTTGATCATAAATATTAATATCCTTAATACCATAATTATTGACCGCATAACTGAGTAATTTATCCAATAACCCTTTCTCAATATCTACTTCGAATTTAATACTTCTTTTGGTTCGCGAAATTACTTTACCAAATGATTCATCAAATCCTTCAATCGATTCTGCTACAATAATCTCCACCATTTTTTTCTTTAAATAATTTTGCTTTAATTTCCAGGTTTTGTCATCAAAAATAATTTGACCATGGTTAATTATTATGGCTCGATTGGCCAGCGACTCAATATCACCCACATCATGAGAAGTC
>Ga0265297_10002874_pt1 | contig 33178 bp, 37 predicted proteins | sample Munlanlwell13791_FD_192502 | JGI IMG/M metagenome (GOLD analysis project Ga0265297, IMG submission 192502) | Leachate microbial communities from a municipal landfill in Southern Ontario, Canada - Leachate well 137-91 | ecosystem: Engineered > Solid waste > Landfill > Unclassified | place...
GCATAAGAAGAAGAGCTGCTTCTAGGAGAAGTTCTTGTAAATCATGCTCAAGATAGCTCCACCATACTTTGTTTTGTAGGTTTGTATCCATAAGACAATGTTAACACATGGCTTTGAGGTATAATTTGATTTGCGTATGACAAAAAGGCAGATAAAGAAACAGAAAAAGATAAAGAAAATTAAAAAAGTAACTAAGAAGGCTAAGTTAATTAAGTTAATCGAGATAAAAAAGCGATTAAGGAAGGTTAAGAGGAAATATTGGATTGGGCTGGGAATAGTTGGAATAGGGGTTGGGGTGCTAGTTTGGCTTTTTTGGGGGATTCCGCTGCCGAGCAAACTTGGAAGCTCGCATGTGCCGATTTCAACCAAACTGTTTGATAGAGGCGGAAAGCTAATTTATGAAATATACGCGGATAAGCGCAGCAGTCCAATAACTCTACCGGATGTACCCAAACATGTGATTGATGCGACAATTGCTATTGAGGATAAAAACTTTTATAAGCATCAGGGGTTTGATTTTTGGGGAATGGTGCGAGGCTTGTCCCGGCAGTTTACTCGAGGGAGGGCGCAGGGGGGCTCGACGCTTACGCAACAACTTGTTAAGAATACACTTTTATCTTCAGAAAGAACTGTTAGGCGGAAGATAAGAGAGCTTGTATTGTCTTTGGTTGTTGAGATAATTTATTCAAAAGACGAGATACTTGAGATGTATCTTAACCAGATCCCCTATGGATCAACAGCTTACGGAATTGAGGCTGCGAGTGAGCTTTATTTTGGTAAAAATGCAAAGGATTTGACACTGGGTGAGGCGGCGCTTTTGGCGGGGCTGACACAAGCACCTTCTAAATACTCCCCTTTTGGGTCTAGGCCGGAGTATGCAAAACAGAGGCAGGAGGTTGTTTTAGCGAGAATGGTTGAGGATGGTTATATTTCGCAAGAGGAGGCAGATGATGCAAAGGTGCAGGAGTTGGTTTACTCGGAAGTTGAGACATTTAATGCACCACATTTCGCTTTGTGGGTGAAGGAGCAGCTTTCTGAAGAGTATGGTGAGGCTGTGGTTGAGCAGGGGGGGTTGCGGGTGACAACTACGCTGGATCTGGAACTGCAGCAAGTGGCTGAAGAGTCTGTGACGGAGGAAGTTGAGGAATTGTCTGATAACAATGTTGGGAACGGGGCGGCACTTGTGACAAAGCCGTCAACGGGAGAGATCTTGGCGATGGTTGGCAGTAAAGATTATTTTGCCGAAGATGAGGATGGTAAAGTTAATATTATTTTTGCCAATAGGCAGCCAGGAAGCTCGATAAAACCGCTTAACTATGCGCTGGCGCTGCGGGACGGAAAAATCACGCTGGCCAGTCCTCTGGCGGATGTTCCCACTTGTTTTATTGTCGCGGGACAAGCAGCGTACTGCCCGCAAAATTATGACGGAGGCTTCCATGGAGCAGTTCAGGCCAGATTTGCGCTGGGAAACTCATATAATATTCCCGCCGTTAGAGTTTTAGCATTAAATGGCCTTGAAAACTTTGTGGAATTTGCAAACCAGATGGGAATAACAACTTTTAGCGATCCTTCTAATTATGGGTTATCGCTGACTTTGGGCGGAGGCGAGGTGAGGCCCTACGACATGGCGGTGGCATTTGGAGTGTTTGCGAATGGAGGAATAAAGCAGCCTTTAGTTTCAATTTTGAAAGTAGAGGATTATACGGGGAAGCTACTTAAGGAAACTAACTTGCGTGAGCTTGAGGGAGATAGAATTATCCCTACTGAAGTGGCATTTTTAATATCACACACTTTACATGATAACAATGCCAGGTCTGCTGCATTTGGCGCTAGCTCGCAACTAAATGTGCGAGGACATCCCGAAGTATCTGTTAAAACAGGGACCACTAACGATCTGCGGGACAATTGGACAATTGGTTACACAAAACACGCGCTAGCGTTAGCATGGGTGGGAAATAATGATAACTCACCTATGAGTAGAGCCGTATCCGGGGTAAGTGGTGCGTCACCGATATGGAACAGTATTATGAGGGCAACGCTTGATAAGGTTGAGGGGGAAGATGGGCACGGGTGGCCACTGCAGCCTGATGGGGTGGTTGGAGCATCGGTGTGTTGGGTTAACGGGGCACTTGCCCCAAACCAAGAAGGAGATCCTGGATGCGTAGCGAGATTTGAATACTTTTTGAAAGATTATTTGCCGGAAGCGCGTGGTGAGACGCGGACTGATGTGCCAATTGATAAAACAACGGGCGAGATTGGAAGACCGGATACGCCGCCTGAGAATATCGAGATACAAAACCGTTTGATACTTTATGATGCGGTTGGTAGTATTGTTTGTTTGGACTGCACAATGCCAACAAAAAGCATAAACGTTGTTTATCCTGTTAGCCAGAATTAAAAAATTCCCGCATTTTTCCCGCATACTATATACGGCCTACTTTCGGCTATTTCTTTTTTATCTTTGAAGTGTTGTGTTTTTGTGTATAGCATATTTTATGTATTTTATACCTTATTAATGGCGTACTCTACTAATATCGAGTATATTATTTTGGTGTTACTTCTTACAAAGCATGTTTGAGGTTGATATAATATAGGGAGTGAGCCGTTGGTATGAAAGATACATAGACATCGGAAGGGGTTTGACCTACAGGGTGGGAAACCCTTTATTTTTGGCGTTTATTTATAGCTTTATATTTATAGTCTTTTGTACACACCTTCTTATAAAAATTTTCAGGCCCCTGTTTAAATTAAAGCTACAAATCAAAGTTAGATTTGCACCACTGTACATAGTGTCTGGTTTTGTTATAGTTATTGCGCTTGGTGTGGCAAGTGTTTGGGTTCTTTTGTTTGCGGATTTGCCAGACGCGGAGGATTTATCAAGAAGGGACCAGGAGGTTTCAACCAAAATATATGATAGAAACGGTGTGCTTCTTTATAAAATTTATAAGGATAAAAACAGGACGCCCGTAAAGCTTGGGGAAGTTCCAAGGCACGTAATCCAGGCTACGCTAGCCATCGAGGATGCCGAGTTTTATAATCATCCGGGATTTTCGGTGCGCGGGATTGCAAGGGCAATGGTCAAAAATATTCGGGAGGGAAAGCTGACCGGAGGCTCAACAATAACTCAACAGCTTGTAAAAAATACGCTTCTGACTCCTGAAAAGACTCTTCTTAGAAAATTACGGGAAGTGATTGTTGCAACTCGGGTGGAGAACGCTTTCAGCAAAGACGAAATACTTGAGATGTATCTTAACGAAGTGAGCTATGGAGGAACGGCGTATGGAATTGAGGAGGCATCACAACATTATTTTGGAAAAAATGTGACAAAGCTCACTTTGGCGGAGGCGGCGCTTTTGGCGGGGCTGTCCAAAAGCCCGTCTGCCTACTCCCCTTTCGGGGCAAACCCCGAACTGGCGGTTTGGCGCCAGCGTGAGGTGCTTCGAGAAATGGAGGAAAATGGGTTTATCACGTACGAGCAAAGAATGGAGGCACAAAGACAAAAGCTGGTGTATGCCTCGAATATAACGGATATTAAGGCGCCACATTTTGTGATGTATGTGAGAAGGCTACTAGCCGAACAATTTGGTGAGGAGATGGTAGAGAAAGGAGGCTTGGAAGTAATCACCACACTTGATGTGGCGACACAAGTTATGGCAGAAGAGGTGGTAAGAGCCGAGGTTGAAAAAATAGCAAATTTAAAGGTGAGCAACGGAGCTGCAATTGTGATGAAGCCGGCAACTGGTGAGATACTGGCGATGGTTGGATCAACCAACTATTGGGATAGAGAAAAGGATGGAAATGTGAACGTGACAATCAGGCCGCGCTCGCCGGGGTCATCTATAAAAATAGTTACTTATGGATATGCACTTTCAAACGGGTATACCGCGTCAACGATTTTGAATGATTCTCCTTTTACAGTTAGTATCCCGGGAAGCAAACCCTATTCACCAAAAAATTATGATGGAAGATATAGGGGAAGGCTTACGCTTCGAAGTGCGTTTGCAGAAAGCAGAAACGTGCCGGCTGTGAGGACTATTGTGGAGATGGGAGTTGGGAATGTTATTGATCTAGGACAGAATATGGGGATAACAACTTGGGGAGACAGAAGCAGGTTCGGGCCGGCTATTACATTGGGAGGGGGTGAGGTAACACTTTTGGATTTATCGCAGGTTTACGCAACTGTGGCAAACTACGGAAAACGGCCAAACAAAACTGCGATACTGCAAGTTAAGGATTATAAAGGGAAGGTTTTGATTGGAAATGAATGCCTTACTTGTGAACAACCGGAGGTGATGGACCCGAGGGTTGCTTTTATACTGACTGATAGTTTGGCTGATAACCGCGCAAGGACCCCCGCTTTTGGGGCAAATTCTTCGCTTGTTATAGCTGGTCATGGTGAAGTGGCTGTTAAAACCGGGACGAGCAATAACCTGCGGGATAATCTTACAGTTGGATATAATCAGTTTTATTTGGTTGGTGTGTGGGTGGGTAACAACGATAACTCACCAATGAGCCGGGTGGCGTCTGGGGTGACGGGGGCGGCGCCCATTTGGAACAAGATAATGAGCAACTTGATTGCGAATGCGGGTAATCATCCCTGGGAGGTGCCGGCGGGACTGGTTAGAAAAGTATCAGGTTGCCCACCAAGGGAGGAATGGTTTTTGGAGGAGAACCAGCAGATAACAAGATGCCCGACAGAAGAAGAGAGGAAGAAACAAGAAGAGCAAAGAGATAGTCGGGGAAGGATTACCCAAGAGGCCTGGAGGAATTAGATATAGATTTAATTTAATATTTCAAAACCCTGGGATTTGAAGTGAGTGTCGAAAGTGAATACTTTTTTGATATTTAACGATTTTATAATTGCAAAACTGATACAGTCGCTGTAGCTAACATTTTTGGAAGTTCTTTTTTTGAAAATTGCATTTGCTTGGTTTATGATTTCTTCGTCCAGAAAAACTATCTCACAGCTCTCGAAAAAATAATCGAGTAATTCTAAGGATTTTTTAATGCTAACTCTTTGAGAAACAATGGTTAAGGACTCAATCAAAATATTTACACCCACCCAAGGTATCCATTTCTTATCTTCAATTTGAGGCAGTAAATCAGAAACAGCTCCATGAAGTAAATCCACGGTGTCATAGGCTGCCACGATGACGTCCGAATCTATAAATACTTTACTTAATTCTTCCTGGGCCGTATAAATAGTAGTCATGATTTCTGGCAAGGTCTCTTTTCCCTTTGCTTCGGCCTGCGTTTTCAACAAGCAAAGAAAGAAAATTACCCACAGTCTTTTTTTTATCTGCCCTATCTTTTTTTAAACCATCTTTTACTAGTTTTCTCACAATCTTGGCCATAGAAACGCCTTGGGCTTGTGCAAGCGCAACAAGTTCATCTTTCGTTTCCTTATCTATCATTATTTGAGTCCTTAACATAGTTACACCAATTTTATAAAAAAGTTACACCAGTTGCAAGATATAATTGACAAGGAAGAAGAAGAAGAAAATATTTCCAAAGATTGGGGGTGAAATTTATGCTACTGGATGATGAAACTTATTTTCATAACCCCGAGGAACATCGTCAAGTTATCCTTGAAGGGATAAAAGGAACAACTAAGGATGTTGGTGGAATTGTAAATACTGCCCAGAATTGGAGGGGGTCTGAAGAACTTAAAACACGTGTGTTGCTGGGGGTAGGACAGTTGCAATTGGGTCTCCTTTTGGCCGATTACTTGAAATATGATTTACCAGAAGAAATTTCATCAAAGGCGGGAGTGCTTGTTGATACGTATGGCGGAGAAGCGCGAGGGTTTATAGAAGATTCGTTAAGAAAATTTAACGAACAACGAACAAAAAATAGTTCTGTCTGATTAGTAACAATAAATCGATTAATTGGTAGTAAATTGTTTGTGTCAATGTATCGATACATTGACACATCATTGATTTGAGATTTCGAATTCGTAGATAATTCTTGATAATTCTGGAAAGATGGCGTCGGCTTCGGATTCGACGATGCCTTTTGTAAGAATAACAATAACATAAGGGTTATCTGCAAAAACAATGCCGGCGTCGTTAACCACGTGAACTTCGCGGCCGTATTTATGGGCAATTCGAATATCGTTGGGGACTCCCGGAGTAAGCCAAGATTCATAAGCTGTATCTGTCAGATATTCAAGCATTTTTTCAGAATGATCTTTTGTGAGGTAGTTTGAGTTATATAATCTTTCAAAAATTACGGCAGTGTCTTTTGGAGAAGTTGAGTTTTCTTCCAGAGAGGTACTTGATAAACCTAATTCGGTAACAACTTGATTGATTGTGTCATCACCTAAGGTGGATCTGATTATGCCAAAAGCGGTGTTGTCTGAAAGCTTACCCATTAATCTTAACAATTCTTCATAGGTAACTATTGTCCCTTCCGGTTTTGAATAAAGAGAGCCGGCACCTGCGATTTTATCGCCGGATTTAAGTGAATATTCTTCTTCTAAATTCAGATTGCCCGACTCGGCCTGGCGAAAGGCTGCAATCATGACGGGCAGTTTTATAAGTGAGGCGGCCTGGAAATCCGAGTTTTCAAGATAGCCGTAGGAATCAGTTGAAGTGAGCCTTACTACATAAAAACCATACACACCGGATAATGGTTTTATGAGAGATTTGAAACTGGCAATAGCGGGGCTAGGGTCGAATTTTATGGTTGTGTCAGGGGAGGAAAACTCAAAGGTTTTTGAAAGGGAAGGGAAATCAAAATGTGGCATATTGGGAAGGCGGAAGGCGCGGGCGGAGAGGGCAAGAAAGGCTGCAGGAAGACTTGTTGTAAGAAGTAGTGCCAGAATAATTAGTCTGTCTTTTTTGGTCCAAGGTTTTGGCGGCTTTTTTTTGGCTTTGGCCTTAACTTTTTTTGTAGTGAGATCAACCGTTCTTTCATCTTCTTCTTCTTGTTGTTGTTTTTTACCAAATGGAAGCGAAAAAAAAGAGGCTAGACGCGTCGGCTTTCCCATATCTCGGAGTTTACCATATTTTCGGGCTTCTGATTGTTGATGATGGCAAGAATTGCATCAACTGCCTGATCGCCCATTTTTTGGCGAGCTTCCAGGGTGGCGGAGGCAATATGTGGGGTTAGGACAACATTTTCCATAGAAATTAGCTCGGGATTAATTAATGGTTCGTTTTCAAAGACGTCTATGGCTGCGCCGCGTATTTTGCCTTCACGAAGGGCGTTTACAAGATCCTGCTCTTTGATAATTGGCCCGCGTGCGGTATTGACTAAGTAGGTGCCGTGTTTCATTTTTGCAATCGAGTCCTTGTTTATCATATGGCGAGTCTCGTTGGTAAGAGGAACGTGGAGAGAAATAAAGTCTGACTCGGCCAGAAGCCTGTCAAGCTCTGCAAACTCTATCCCCAACTCGGCCTCGGCAGCCGGGTCCGGGCTTCTTTTGTTATATAAAACGCGAACGTTAAAGCCTTTGGCGCGGCGGGCAACCATGGTGCCGATTCGCCCCAGACCAATAATACCCAGGGTTTTGCCTATAAGGGAGGGGCCAAGAAAGATTGAAGGCTCCCAGCCTTTATAGGAGCCTCTTTTGGTGGATTCATCTGCTTCAACCACTCGGCGAGTGATAGATAAAAGTAGTGCCCATGTGTGCTCCGCGACGGCTTCGTTAACCTCATCTGAAGGAGTGTTTGCTACCACTATTCCTCTGTGGGAAGCGTCGTCTAGATTTATATTATCAAAACCTACCGCATAGTTTGAGATAATTTTAAGCTGGGGGCCAATTGCGTCCATTACTTCCCCATCGAGCTTGTCAGTCAAAAGAGTGAGGATGGCATCGCAGCCTTGAGAGCCTTCCAAAAATTCCTCATCTGTGAGAGGCCTGTCAAACTCAGAGATGTGGACTTCGTGGCCAGAGGTGGTGAGCCTTTCAAGAGCTGTACCTGGAATTTGGCGAGAGACAAAAATTTTCATACTTTAGCATAACAACTTTAGAATTTTTCAACAAGTACGCCGCTTGAACGGGCTCTGTCGAGCCAGACGGGCATTTCGGAATCATGAAGAAGGCCTCTTTGGGAGCCGTTATATCCGATAACAGAGGCTGAGTTGACTGTGCCCCAGAGAAGCGCCTCTTCAAAAGGTTTGCCTTTTATAAGAGCTGCGATGCAGGCGCTGCCGAAGGCGTCGCCCGCTCCTGTGCGTTCATAGGAATCTACCGGAAGAACAGAGGCTTTAATGTACTTGCCGTTTTCGTCTTTGACAAATGAGCCCCCGCCACCATCTGTAATTATCGGAATCCTGGGGCCGAGGGCGGAAACGGCATCTAAAAGTTCACGCTCTTTACCGTGGGAGTCACCAAAACCTGATATCATTTCTGCTTCTTTTCTGTTGATATAAACGATGTAGGCCACTTCAAGGACACTTCTAAAAGAGTCAACTCCGGCGCGAAGTTGGCGGGAGCCGGGGTTGACTGCGAGCTTAATTTCGGGGTTAGCCCGAACATGGTCTGCGACTTTATCATAATAAGGCTGGAATGAGTCACCCATTGAGGTCAGATAAATCCAGGGAGTGACTGGCAGAGGGTCCGGAAAGACATAATCTTTGGGAGCTTTGTAGGTAAAAATTGTACGCTCGCCGCCGTAGTTGATCACGGAAGAATAATTGGATTTGCCTTCTTGCTTTGCTACAAATTGGGTATCTACGCCTTCTTTTTGAAAAACAGCGCTGATTTGTTGTGCTACCTCATCTGTGCCAAGAGTAATAACCGGGGCGGAACGAATCCCGAGGCGGGTGGTGCCTACGGAGTTATTGGCGGCATTACCGCCGACAGAAAAGTCTAAATTGTTTACTGGGATTTTGTCGCCGTAGGAAAAGCAAATAAAGCACTCTTTCGTGTCCACCTGGCAGAGGGTTTCTGTTTCAGTGGGGGCCAGAAAAACATCAAGGGAAGCGTCACCTATTGATAATAATTCTATAGAGTCGCTCATGGTCTACTGACTACAGTCTACAGCTAATTAAGCTTGTTTACCAACGCATAGATTTTGGATACAAGCCTGTTGGCTTCTGTATAGTGTTTTTCAAACTCATTTTTATCAAAATATTTTAAGTCTAGTGAGATGTACAGAGCAGTTACCACTTCTTCTAACGAGCCAATTGAAGTTCTAAGAAATCTCTTAAACTCTTTATCAGATTTTCTATCTGATCCTTCGGCAATATTTAAAGCAATAGAAACCGCCGCCCTTCTTAATTGGTCGACTAATGCAAATTTTTCTTCTTTGGGAAAGCTATCTGTTAATTTGTAAATACTTACAGCAAATTTTCTTGCATCTTGCCAAATTTGCAGTTTTTCAAAACGAAAACTCATTATGCTGTAGTCTTTAGTCTGAATGCCGTAGTCTAGTTGTCATCTTCCATTTCTGGACTATATTTTCCCTGGCGGGCCAGGGAGGTTAGGCGGCATCTTTTGAGAAATTCTTTTTGAGCAGACTCGACATTCTCAGTTTTGCCGGACCAAGCTTTGAGGGCTGGGGCTTGGAGGGCGCGGCCGTAAGAAAAGCTTAACTGCCAAGGCTGTTGGCCGAGCTGATTCATTAGACTTAGATGCAGGCAGGCCTCCTGTGAGGATTGGCCGCCGGAAAGAAAAACAATGCCCGGGATTTGGGCCGGGACAACTTTGTTGAGTGTTCTAACAGAAGCCTGGGCTACCTCCTGCGGAGTGGCTTTTTGAGCAGACGCTTCGCCATGGATTACCATATTTGGTTTTAAAAGCATGCCGTCAAGATTAACTTTGGCTTCTAAAATCTCGGAGAACACAACCTTGAGAACACTGGTTGTTACTTCTTCACATTTTTCAATTGTGTGGTCGCCATCCATGAGAACCTCCGGCTCGACTATTGGCACCAACCCCGCCTCCTGCGAGTCTTTGGCAAAACGGGCAAGAGCATGGGCGTTGGCTTTCATTCCCCATCGTGATGGTGTGGTGGAAGATATTTTGTAGGCTGCGCGCCATTTGGTAAATTTGGCACCCAAACTTGCGTATTCTTCCAGCCTTTTAGTTAAGCCATCTAGACCTTCTGTGATGGTTTCGCCCGGGAAATCCGCTAAATCACGTTTGCCGGTGTCAACTTTTATTCCAGGAATAATTCCTTTTTCTTGCAAAATTTTGCTAGAGGCGCCGTCGCGAATGGTTTCGTCAAACAGAATAACACCGCTTAGATATTTTTCAATTTCGGCAGTTGCAAAAAGCATTTGGCGGTAGGATTTGCGATTTTCTTCGGAGTTTTCAATACCAACTGAGTCAAAACGTTTTTGAATGGTGCCCATTGACTCGTCTGCAGCCATAATTCCTTTTTCGGGAGCAACAAGGGATTTGGCGACAGTAGATAATGATTTGATGTCCATCAGATTCAATTTAACATTTTAGGTGAGTTTTTTCGAGTGGGTTTTGAAAAATGAGGCCACTTGTTTGGTGTCTTTTTCTCCTAAGGCTAGCTGAACTGTCAAGTTATAAAGCTGTTGGCTTTTTGCAATAACTTGGAAGGAATTAAGCTCTAAAAAGACTAGCGCGGAAGCCAGTGCCGTTCTTTTGTTGCCGTCTACAAAAGGGTGATTGAGAACTAGTGAGTGCATCAACGCAGCCGCTTTCTCGAAAACGGTTTGGTACATATCCACACCTCCAAAGGATGCTTGTGGTCTCATAACTGCAGATTCTAAAAGGCCAAGGTCTCTTAAGCCATGAGAGCCTCCAAATTTCTCAATTTGGTAGTCGTGAATTGCAAGCACTTGCTCGAGAGTTAAGTAAATCACTTCTTGGCAAGATCAGAAAACACCTTAGCGTAGCGTTTATTAATGGAATTAACGATTTTTACAAACTCCGGTGTGATGGATGGCGGGCCAGACGTGCTTCCCTGTTTTGAGATGACTAAAGTTTTTTCGTCGGATGCCAGCTCCATAGTAACTTTGCTGCCTTTTTTAAGGCCCATTTTCTGAATTAGTTGACTTGGAATAATGACACCGGCGGAATTGCCTATTTGAGTTATTTTCTGTGTTTGCATTGTTTTACCCGCCCGTAGCTTAATACGAAGGTGGGGTAATTACAATGTTATTACATTGTGGGCAGGCTGTCAAGGATGTGATAGACTTTTATTATGAGCGATGAAGAGGTGAGGCCTGTTTTTGCTCCCCCGCCGGATGATAGCCACGTTTCAGCCTCGGACAGGCATGTTTTTAAAGTTTCCATAATGCTTTTTATTTCCATTTTGATAATAGTTGGCTTTTTCGGAGGGGTTTATCTGCTTTACGGCTTTATGACAAAAAACTTGGACAGTGGCAAAACAAATAGTACAGAAAGTGCCGGCTCCCCAATGGGGGCGGAGGCTGCAGAGAGACCGGATACAAATTGGTTTGTTTACCGTGACGGAGTGCATGGATTCAGCTTTAGTTATCCGAGCCACTCGAGATTTGAAGTAGTTTCGGAGTCATTGATGGAGATTGAATTTGGGGAACTGCTGGTCAGTGTAAGGCTGGAGGCACCCGGGAATTGGGAGGAGCAAAGTGCTACACCAAATAGTGTTTATTCAAAGTTTTATGCGTATCCGGGCAGGACGGACACGGGTATTTTATTTATTGCACAAAGGGGGTCTTCGGCTGTGCAGTATTCACAGAATTTATTTGAGAGGATAACATCCAGTTTTGAGTGGGTGGATGGTCCGAGTAACTAGACGTGAGCAAAAACGATATTCCCCGCTGGGCAGTGGTGCTTGTTCTGACAATAGTTGGTTTATTTTGTTTATTGATTGTTGTTTATTTTTTAAAACCGCTTTCCCCACCCACCCCTCGTCCAAACCTGCCTGCCGGCAAGGCAGGGGACGATCAGCCTGTGGCTGAAACCCCTACAACAACTGTAAGCTGGAAAATATTTAAAAATGAAGAGTTCAGTTTCAAATATCCTTCAAGTTGGTCCGAAGCGGAAACGACGTTACTTTCAACCAGAACTTCAATTAATATTAGCGATGGTAACGAAAGTGTTGACTTACCAACAAGGCTAGAGATAATTTCTGGTTCTTATTACAACCAAGAACTTAATAGGTTTATAACCTTGGATGAATGGACCAGCAAACAAAACTTTCCATCAGAGTCCTATACAACTGAGGAAATCGCGTTGGAAGGTTGGCGCGGGTCAAGGCATACATATCACATACACGGTATTGGGTATTTTAACACAGTGATCGCTCTTACAGACTCAGCCCATTCAACATCCATGCTCTTGATTAGTTACAGACATAGCTCCTCTGAATACGAATCTAAAATGCCCAAAACTCTTGACCAGATCCTTTCTACTTTTGAGTTTATTGATGAAGCCCAACCCAGTCCCACTCCGACAAAAAGTGCTGGAAATTCCCAAAGATTTGTTAGTGAAGGTTGCAGGGTTGGGGGCTGCAGCAGTGAACTCTGTGTAGATGGGAATTCGGAGAATGTCTATTCGATTTGCATTTATAACCCGGTATATGAGTGTTATAAAACTGCCAGATGTGAGAGGCAGGAGAATGGTGAATGTAGGTGGAGCCAGACGGAGGAGTTGAAAGCTTGTCTTGAAGAAAAAAGTGCAATATAACGATATGGAAGAACAGACTGAAAATATAAACACAAGTTTTGATGTACAAAAAGCGCAAGGTGTTGTTCAAACTTCTCCTGTTGCCCGGAAACCAAGAAGAAATTACAAACGATTTGTTGTTTTGCTTATTCCTGCGACTATTGCTTTTGTTTTACTACTGATTTATGTTGTTAGGGAAATTTATATTTGGAAACAGTTTGAGAATTACTGGTTTAGCAAATCAGACATTATTGACATTACGCCCATTTCTGGTCCAACTGCGAATTGGGAAACTTATGAAAACGATATATACAACTATTCAATAAAATATCCACCGGATTATGAAATCGAATTGATAGGACCTAATATTTTCCAAGAAATGTTGAATAAAGGTGAAACAATTTCTGGTACAAATCCACCCTCTTTCGAGACAGTAATATTCAAAGACCAATATAATAATATTAGTATTAGATTAATTACCTACCACCCACTCCAAGATATCTTTCGACTTAATATTGATCCTCCAATTGGAGGAGCCTGTGGCTCTCAATTTGCAAATGAAACTATAACAGACGAGTTAACTAGCATAGGAGAAATGAAGATAAGAGAAAGGGCACAAGCTTGGGATAATGAAAAATATACAATCAATTACTGCTTCTTAAGCAAGAACTATAACCTTCTAGTGCTCAAAGCGGATACGATAAGAGTAAATCTTGATCAAACTAAAAATTTCATGAAACAGATGCTTTCTACTTTTGAGTTTATTGACTATCAGGTAAAAACTGAAGAATGCGATGACGGTTTATATGTTGACAATGAAGTTGGATTTACGATCGCGTGTCCACCGAATATCAAAGCCTACATATATAAAGATGTGCCATCTTATAATGCAGATTTACGCGAAAAGATGATTTATTTTTGTGAATCTCCAATTAGTCCCAGGGAAGGTTTGGGCTTTCAAAGTAGATGTGGCGGAGGTGTTTTGGTGTGGGCAAATGGTGACGGATGGGGGGGGCGGATGCGACCCAGACATGATACAAAATATAACCATAGACGGTGAGGAAACGTTTTATTGTGAATATGAGAGTGGATTTAATCATCTTTATGCCAAAGATAACAGTGGGAAGCAAAAAAACAGTAGATTTTACCTGATGGGGCAATATTCAGATTGGTTCACTAAATCAGATGCAACGATGATGATAAGCAGTTTCAAGATAATTAGAGGGTAGTATGGGCCCATGAATGTTTCTGGTATTGGGAATAAATTACAATTACAAGAAAAACTAAAGAGTAATAGAAAGATTTATTTACTTCTGATTGTTTTGGTGGTAATTATTGTGGGGTTAGTGGGAGTGGTTTTGTGGTTGGTACAGCAGAATAATCAGTTGAGGAAACAATTGGCAGTATCACCTACTCCTCGTCCAGAGGACGATCAGCCTTTGGCTGAAACACCTGACCCAACTGCAAATTGGAAAGTGTATAGCAACCCCCAGACTCCTTTTACGTTTAAATATCCGTCTAGTAAACCATGGGAAGATCAATACGCAGTCTATGTATCGATTAAAGGTGCTAAGCAACCGGCGGATAAAGAGGATCTTTATGACGGAATCTATTTAGAATTTAACAAGAAACCTATTGATCTTGGAAGTAAAACTCTAAGTGAATACATCGACACAGCTATTGAAGAGATTCCAAAAGAGTTTGCTACACTTTATGAAGAGAAAAGAACAATAAACACAGGAAACGCGAGCGGATACAGCTACATGACTTTAGGTCCTGATTTATATAAGCACTATTTTTTACAAAGCCCTAAAGGTAAGAATGTTTACTATATTCATGAAGGCGTGCTTGATTATGAAAACCAAGAATATAGAAACCTGGTCAACCAAATTCTTTCTACTTTTGAGTTTATTGAATAGTATTTGTGTCTGGAGAAAGGCTATATTACCATTGACAATACAATTATACAATTGTACTATTGTACTATGAAATGGATCACTACAAACATTAGGTTTCCTGAAGATATGTATATGGAGCTTAAGATGGAGGCGGCCAAAAGACGCTCCTCGGTGGCTGAGGTTGTCAGAGAAAAAGTTGCAAAGAAGAAAGGGGTCGCCCAAAAAAGAAATGTTGAAAAAATTATGGCAAAGTTGGAAAAACTGGCTGCTGAAAATGCCAGACAAAATCCTGGTATTAGCTTCAGTGAGAAACTAATCGAGATGAGATACGAGCAATGATCGTGATAGATGCGTCGGTGGCATTCAAGTGGCTACGAAGTGATGACGAAAAGTTCCATAATGTTGCCGCACTGCTTCTGAGAGAACACATTGAAGGCAAAAATGAAATTATAGTACCAAACTTTCTCTATGTAGAAGTGGCCAACGCTCTAGCAACTAAAACCAATATCACACAGGCTAAGATGAAAGAGGACTTGGAGTTTCTTTTTGAAACCAGATTAAAGATCTACGGCTTGGTCGACAGCGACATCACTCTTGCGGCGAAGATGGCAAAAAAGTATAAAACTTCGGTTTATGACATGCTTTATGCAGTTGTTGCCAAAAAGAATAAATGCATTCTTTATACGGCAGATGAGAATTTTGTTAAAAAGACTGGTATGCGCTTTGTAAAGCACATAAGTGAAGTCGGTCTAAATTAATGTTACAGTTATTTAATGGATAATCCTCAGCCCCAGGTTCAAGACCAAGTACAAGAGAAGCCGAAAAGGGATAAAAAGATGGTTGTACTTTTGGCAGTAATGGTGGTGGTAATTATGGGGTTGGTAGGAGTGGTTTTGTATTTGGTGCAGCAGAATAATCAGTTGAGAAAACAATTGGCAGTATCACCTACTCCTCGTCCAGAGGACGATCAGCCTTTGGCTGAAACTCCCGATCCGACTGCGGATTGGGAAATATATACAAACAATACAAATGGATTTTCCTTCCAGTATCCTTCTGATTGGGAACTCAGTGACCAGTTAATTGAATACTCGAATCTGCAGGTGCTAAAATCTGGGCCTACAAACGGCAAGTTTGACTGGACAGATGGCTCGGTTCTTATAATCACTTTTAATGATTATGATCAAGAGGTAGCTAAATATTTTGCCGGTGTCGAACTCGCTGAATTTTCGTACCAAGACTGGCAGGGGGTTCAGAATAAAGTCAATGAGGGAATGAATTTTAATGAAAGCATAATTGTTAAGAAGAATTACCAAGAAGGGAAAGAAATTGTGGTTGCTTGGTCTCAAATGGACGAAAGAAATGGCCTTTCAGCGGAAAAGTATTTTTTGCCAATGCTTTCTAGTTTCAAATTCTTTGAGCCGTCTGAGTCGTCTGGGACGCCTGATATCTTTACAAGACAGTTGATGATGGCAAGAGATACGGAGCGGGAGGCGCATTTACATGCGATTACCAGTGCGGTATATCAATATGCTGCTGAGCATGATGGAAACTTACCTTCGTATTACGGTGTTGATTTTCCCACAACCCAAACTTGTATAGGAGCCGGTTTGGGATGCTTTAATTTGGGAGGGGCTGGCGCACCAGACTCGGTTGTACCGATTTACATAGTGGAAATACCGAAAGATCCTTTAAATGGAACGGAAGAGGAAACTGGATACAAAATCTATTTGACTGAAACAGGAAGAGTTCATGCAACGGCAAAAGGAGAATTGAAGGAGATAAGCATTACTCGATGAGCTTAAGAGTTTTTTCTTTTGATTGCTCTTTTGGCTGCTGAGATTATGTCGCTATATGTCATACCGTATTTTTTTAGAAGCTCTTTGGGTTTGCCGGATTCGCCAAACTTATCCGGCATACCGATAAACTCCATTGGGACGGGGAAGTTTTTGGCAAGAGTTTCGCCAACGGCACTGCCCAGCCCCCCGTAAACCTGATGTTCTTCAACAGTAACAACCGCACCCGTGAGTTTTGCGGCTTTGATAATGGTTTGTTCATCGAGAGGTTTGATTGTGTGGGAATTGATAACAAGACAGCCGATTTTGGATTTTTTTAACTCTTTAGCCGCCTTGAGAGCTTCATAGACCAGTGGGCCGCAGGCAATTATTGCTACAAGCGGGTCTTTGTCTTCCCAAAAGGTTTCGGCGCGGCCGATTTTGAATGGGGTTTCATCCGTAGTCATCACCGGAGACTTTTCGCGGGCAAAGCGAATGTAGGTTGGCTTGCCGTTTTTGGCAGATTCAACGACCGCCTTTTTGGTTTCGATTGAGTCACAGGGTGCAACAACAACCATGTTGGGAAGAGCACGCATTAAGGCAATGTCTTCCAACATCTGGTGAGTGGCGCCATCTTCACCAACATTGACACCCGCGTGGCTTCCGCCAATCTTTACCGGCACATCATTCAAGCAGATTGTTGTTCTTATCTGCTCCCAATTTCTGCCCGGGGAGAAAACCGCATAAGAGGAGATAAAAGGAATTTTGCCATAATTGGCCATGCCGGAAGCAACTGTAGCAAGGGCTTGCTCGGCAACGCCTACTTCTATGTAGCGGTCTGGAAAGCTTTCCTCAAAGAGATTGCTTCTGGTTGATTCCTTTAAATCTGCGCTAAGAACCACAACCCGTTCATCGCTCTGTCCTGCTAACACAAGTCCTTCACCATAGCCATCACGGGTGGGAATTTGAGGAATATCTTTTTTGAAAATCTTGGGTGATAATTTAAGATTTGGATTTAACATCGGGTAAGGCAATAGGCACTAGTAAATAGGCAATGGTTTAGGGTTCGGGTTTTTTGGTGCCAGACAAGTACCACCTTTGATACTCGGAGTTGCCGGAGAAGATGTAGTAGTTTCTGGTTTCTACAAAATTGAAGGGGACGATTTTGTCTTTGTTGTCGAAGTAATCAAGTAGCAGGCCTTTGTTGTAAAACTCTGTAAAGTCTGCATAGTCGATTTTTTCAACTTCAGATTTGTCAACCCATTTGTAAATTATTCCTTCTTTTGGTTTTACTTCCGGCTCAATCTCACAGACTGCGATATACATCATGACAGTGCGCTCGTGAATTAGAAGCTCTTCGATTTTAAATAGTCCCCGCGCTTTGACGTTTATGCCAACTTCTTCACGGACTTTTCTATTGAGGGCATCGAGAAGGGACTCTTTTTCGTAAGGGCGGCCGCCCGGAAGCCCCCAGTGGCCGGGCATCCATTCGTTGGTCTCGGGCTCCTGAATGAGAAGGACTTTACCGTCGGCATCAACAACAATGGCTTTTATAACGTTTATTCTTTGGTAGCCGTAGCGTGGGTCATTCATGTTCACTTCTTATTTTAGCACTTAGGGCTCTTAATTCCGAGAGAGCTTGTTTGGCTTGTTCTTCGTTTGGTGGTTTTCCGTGCCACTCGGGCAGGTTTTCCATGAAACTTACCCCCTTGCCCGGAGTTGTCTGTGCAATAATCATGGTCGGCTTTTCGTAAATGGCTTTAGCCTGACCAACGGCGTTTGTTATTTCCTCTATGTCATGGCCGTCTATGACAAGTGTGTGCCAGTTGAAAGCTTTGTATTTATCTATTAGTGGCTCAAGGGGCATAACATCCTGTGTATAGCCGCTTATTTGGATATTATTGCGATCCAAAAATGCGGTGAGATTTGAAAGCTTATATTTGGCGGCAAACATGACTGCCTCCCAATGATTGCCTTCGTCGTGCTCTCCGTCGGAGCAGATGCAGTAAACACGAAATCTTTTATCATCCATTTTGGCGGCGTAGGCGTAGCCTGCGGCTTGTGCAAGGCCGGAGCCTAATGGGCCTGAAGTGGTTTCGGAACCTTGCAGTTTGGTCCTTTCCGGATGGCCTTGTAGTGGCGAGCCAAGCTTTCGCAATGTTTTGAGCTTGCTTTTGGGGAAATAACCTGCTTGGGCCATTGTAGCGTAGCGGACGGACGCGATGTGACCATTTGAGAGAAAAAGCCTGTCGCGATCTTGCCAATCGGGATTTTGGGGGTCGTGATTTATTATTTCGAAATATAAAGCAGTAAATACCTCCGCCATGCCAAGAGACCCTGCGGAGTGGCCACTTTTTGCAGCAAGAAGCATTTTGATCACATCCATACGGATTTCGTTTGCTTTTAGTTGAAGTTGTCCAAGCGTCATAGTTGAAAAGCTCTTTCTTCCTCGTGGGCGTGCTCTTGCTCTTTTAAGATATCTTCAAACATTTCAAGTGCTTCCAGGGCGTCTTCGGGGCTACTGACTACTTTAAAGACTTTGAGGTCTTCCGGGCGAATGCGCATGTGGCGTACGAAACATTTGATAATTTCATTCCAATAATCACCATAGAGAATTAAAGGTTTGTGGTGGCCTAAATATAGCCTACCCAAACCCCAAGCCATGGCAAATTCTGAAATTGTACCTGTGCCTCCGCGAAAAACCAGATAAGCATCACCCAGTTCAAGAAGCTTAAGGGTCCGCTCTAAATAATTATCGGTTCTGACTTCTTGGTCCAGAGGATTATCGGCGTCGCGACCTTCGAAATTTGTAATGTCTTTGGGGTAGAAGGTGACGCCAATTGCCGTTCCCCCTCCTGCTTTGGCCCCTTCGGAGACGGCGCGCATGGTGCCGGGGCCGCCGCCGTTTATTGCAATATAGCCTTTTGATGTCAGAAACTTTGCACATTCATAGGCTTCTTTGTAAAGCGGGTCATTTTGTGCGGCGTCTGCAAAGCCGAAGTAGGAGATTTGTTTGATTTTACGCTCGCGTTTGCCGGGGTTCATTAGCACATATTAACACTAGGGGGAAAATTGTTCAAAGAAGCGCTTTGCCCCAATAGACACTTCGTCTGCACCTGCATTTTCCAAGTCTTGGATATTGTCTTTAGTGATTCCGCCGTCGACGCAGATTTTGAAAGGCGTATGATCTTTTTCTCTGATGTCAGCCAATTTTTTAATTTTGTCTAAAACTTTGGGGTCAAACTTTTGGCCGCCAAAGCCCGCGGGGACGCTCATGACAAGGACAACGTCGAGATCTTTAACAACTTCTTCGTCGATTGACTCAATGGGAGTGGTAAGATCAAGGCCCAAGCCAACCCGGGCCCCGACTGATTGGGCTTTGGCAACAAACTCGAGCTGGTCGCTCATTTTCTCAACGTGGCCGATTATTCTGTCTGCCCCGGCATGAATACATTTTTCTACCCAGTTGATGGGATCAACAACCATCAGTTGATAATCAAGAAGAAGACGGGCGTCGACGTCACGAAATAGAATTGGATCTACTGTTTTGTTATTCGAAAATTTTCCGTCGATAACATCAATTTGGACACGGTCAACTGCCGCAGCTTCGACTTTTTCCAAAAGCTCGCGGGCGATGTTGGGGTCATTTGTGAGAATTGCTGGAATGATTAGCATGCAAGTAATTAAGTTATTAAGTAACTGAGTTATTAAGTCTTTTTATGCTTGAAATATAACCATTTATCCCAGCACCTAAACCTTCATATTCTCTATCTAAAAAATCGAATTCTTTTTGAGTAAGATAACCAAGACCTAAGGCTACAGAGAGGTGGTTTTGCGTTTCGAAACATTCGCCCCTTGATTGATAAAGAACTCTGCATTTATCGGCGAAGTGATATCTACCGTGAGCTTCGGCAATGTTTGCAATAACTGAGTTTGCGGAACGTTTAAGCTGATCTGAAAGGGCGTACCTTTCTTCTTTAGGAAATTTTCTTGTTACTTTGTAAATTTTCATTAACAGCTCAAATCCTTTCTTCCATATTTTCAAACCTCTAAAAGAGACTGACATATACTTAATCTCTTAATTACTTAATAAACTTTTTACTGTACTTTTTCAAAGCTTCTACTTGGGAATCTTCGAGATGAACTTCAGAGCGGCGCGAGCGGACGGCTTCGATGGCCTCATCTGGCGACATTTTTTTGTAGCGGATAAAATACGCGGCAACCATGGTTGGAGAGCGGCCGTGGCCGAGGTGGCAGTGGACATAGACGGTTTTGCCGTTTTCTACTGCTTCATTTATAAAACTTGTTCCAAGATTAAGCTGGTCCGGCGTGGGGGCGGTTTTGTCAACAACAGGGATCCACAAGTAAGCATCCAGATCATCCGGAGGAGTTTCTTTTTTTTCGGCCATTAAGTTAAGCTCCGCACAAACCCCAAGGCGCTTAAAATCCTCTGAATGAATTGGGCAAACCGCACCTCTGCATAAATCAGAACCGACTATAATCTGGTCCGTAATGTGGGAGTAATCAAAGGTGTGGTCGTTTGTCATTGTGAATTTTGACCGAAGGTCAATGTAATTGGGTCTGTGGGGGCGGTGGGATTATTGAGAGTTTGGCCCACACGGATAACTTGCTCAACAAGACGATTTGCATAACCCCATTCATTGTCGTACCAAGCAAAGACTTTGACCATGTTGCCCCCTACTACTTGAGTGAGGGGCAGATCAACAATTGCAGATTCGTCCCTTCCGATTATATCGGAGGAAACCAGATCACCTTTGCTTACTGCTAAAATGCCTTTGTATAGAGGATTGGTGACTGCTTCTTCAAAGGCTTTGTTAACCTCTTCCGCTGTTACGTCTTTTTTAAGAACTACGGTTATATCCGAAATTGATCCGGTTGCAACAGGAACCCGAAGAGCTTTGCCGTCAAAAATACCTTTGAGCTCCGGGATGGTTTGGGTTGTGGCAAGGGCTGCGCCAGTCGTTGTGGGAATTATGTTTTCGGCGGCTGCGCGGGCCCGGCGCATGTCTTTATGAGAGTTGTCCTGAAGATTTTGATCGTCTGTATAGCCATGAATCGTGGTCATAAGAGCTTTTTTGACGCCGAATTTTGAATGCAGTATTGCCATAACCGGAGAGATGCAATTTGTTGTGCAGGAGGCATTTGATAAAACCGTTCCCTCGCCTTTGTAATCGTTGACACCGAGGACATAAGTACCAACATTGCCCCCTTTGGCTGGGGCGGAGATGACTACCCTTTTGGCGCCACCCGTGCCGTGGCGTTTGGCGTCTTCTTCGGTTGTGAACTTGCCGGTTGATTCGATAACTACGTCAACTCCGTATTGGCCCCAGGGAATTTTTTCCGGCTCTTTTTGGGCCAGAATGGGAATCTCTTTTGTGTCAACCAAAAGATAGCCTATAAGCGGATCCTCATCTGAAGCTTCTTTTGAGTCCTTTGTTTGTTTGTAGCGAACTTCTTTTTCAAATTTACGATACATTGTGTCGTATTGGGCAAGATGTGCCCAGCCGTCTACATTCATGGAGCCGGAGGTGTTGATGGCTGCGATTTCAAGCTCATTTGCGTGCTTAAGAAGTGCGATCCTGAATGCAATCCTTCCGATTCTGCCAAAACCATTGATGCCAACTTTGACCATATAAGATAAAGATACAGAAACAGATAAAGGTTTACAACTATTTACGCTTGATCAGTCCTGTTAACATTTTGCACACTTCCTCAGCTAAACCGTTTATCATTTTCTTTTCTGACTCGCCAATTTTAAGGAGTTTTCTGTTGTTAAGTACAACAAGAATATTTATTGATTCATAAACTGACCCACGAGAAATACTATAAAAGTTTGAGGAGTCTTTGACTGTTTTTCTGCCGCTTGCTTCGGCGATATTGTTTGGTATTGATAATGCGGCTCGTCTTAATTGTTCACCAAATGAAAATTGATATTTTTGAGGAAGCGAGTCTGCAATACCTATTAATAAATCTGTCAGAGTTATTGCTTTTTCCCAAACTTTGAGTCCTTGGAATTGGAATGACATCCTTTATCTTTATCTTTTTCTTTATCTAATTCAAAAGAGCTTCGATGCCGGGTAAAGTGCGTTTTGCGAGAAACTCCAGCATTGCGCCGCCGCCGACAGAGATCCAATCGAATTTATCTTGTAGATTTAACATTTCTATTGCTTTTTCGGTTTCCCCTCCTCCGGCAATTTTAAAGGCATTTGAATTTGCGACTGCTTCAAAGACCCTTTTTGTACCTTGACGGTGTCCTTCATCTTCGAATTTGCCGACAGGGCCGCCGACAATAATAGTCCCCGCTTTTGAGATTTCCCTTTCAAAGGCTTCAATAGAATGAATTGTAATATCTTCTTTGTCCGGCAACAGGCGTGCAACTGTGACCTTATTGTCTTTATAATCTTCATCCAAATATTCCGGGAGCCTGCCGGCAACAAGAATCTTGTCCGCGAAATTTTTAAAAGAATTGAGAAAGTTAAGTTTGTCTTTTTTGACACCACTTAAAATTAGCACAACAGGCCGATTGGGACCGTCTAAAATCTTGGAAAGGTTTTCTACTTCTTGGGCAAAGCGGATGCCTGCTGCATGAGGTAAAAGTTTTGGTAAGCTCACTATTGAGGCGTGCTGGCGGTGGGAGCTGGCAAAGGCTTCGTTTACATAAACTTCGCCGAAAGCGGCCAAATGTTTGGCAAAGTCGGCGTTGTTTGCTTCTTCGCCTTGGTCAAAGCGCAAGTTTTCCATCATGTTCATATTAAGCGTGTCCATTGCTTTGTTGCCCCACTTTTCTGTAAGCAATTCTTCTAAAGCTTTGCTTACTGGTTCTAAGCTTAGCTCGGAAACTTTTTTGCCATCGGGGCGGCCTTTGTGGCCAATGATTATTATCTTCGAGGCTTGATCACGAAGATATTCAAGAGTTGGGAGGGCTTTCTCGAGCCTAAAAACTTCTTCTGGAGAGATATCCAGATCCATGCGAACAAGAACTTTTTTTTGTTTTACATCAAGGTTTTGGAGTTTGGGAAGGTCCATCAGTTGTTTGCTTCTATTCTTTCAATGTCTTCAAGGCGTTTTTGGTGGCGAGATTTTTTGTCGTAGTTTGTGGTCAGAAAAGCTCTTATCATCGCTTTTGCTTCTTTTTCGGTTGTAAAGTCCGAGGCGATTATTAGGATATTCATGTCATCGTGTTTTCGGCCTTTTTTGACTTGGGAGGCGGATTTACCGAGGGATGCACGGGCGCCGTCTATTTTGTTGGCAACAATATTGACACCAACGCCGGAGCCGCAAAGAAGGATGCCGAGAGATTGGGGTTGATCTGCAACAACACTTGCGACTTTTTCGGCGTAGAGGGTGTAGTCATCGTCTTTGTCGTATTCAAAAGCTCCTAAATCTTTCACATCGTGATCTTTGGAAAGCCAACTAGTCAGCTTTTGTTTTAATTCAAAACCCCTATGATCTGTGCCGATATAGATTTTCATTTTATAAATCCTTGTAACAAATCATATAGAACTTGTTTTTGGTCTTGGGCTAAAACAAGGGCGGAGGAGAGAGCGACGCCTTTGGCGCCTAGACGCAGACTTACTTCAACATCGCTTTTATCTTTAACCCCTGCACCAACTAGAATTGGAATGTTAGGAGTTGCTTTAACTACAGACTCAATAACTTCCGGCTTGGCGCGGGCGACGGAGGTTTCTTTGGAGGCGATAAGCTCGGGTGGCTCGTAGCCTATCCAATCCGGAGAAAGCTCTGCCACTTTTTGGGCTTCTTCGAGACTTGCTGCAAAAACAAGAGTTTCAAGGCCAGCTTGTTTGCATTTATTAACTGTGCTTGCAAGGACATCAAAATCCAGCTTGTGCTCTGAATGATTAAGAATTGTGCCTTTTGCGCCCATTGCTTTTGCTACACTGGCCGGGAACCAGCCGGTTGTTTGACCCTGATCAACCGGGTCAACGTGTTGGACCCAAGCTGCATCTGGAAATATTTTTACCGTGTGGTGAAGGTCGACTGCCTGGACGCATGCAACGAATTTGATATTGGGGAAGCCTTGTGAAGCCTTTAGAAGCATGTGCATAAGGCTAATTGCTGATTCACCTGAGCTTTGAGGGTAAGTTTTGAAATTAACTAAGAACATTGTCAAACCTTCCTTTATCGAATCCTATTATAGTCTCTTTGCTGCCATCTGATTTGATTAGTAGAGTAAACGGTACGCCCAAAAAACCACCAGATAACTCCAACATTTCTTTTTGTGCCTCCAAATCCTGATCAACGAGTTTTTCCTGAAAGTTGACATTTTTTTGTGTCAAATAATCTTTAAGCATTTTGCAGTATGGACAAGTTGTTGTTGAGTAGACTGTTACGTTCAAGACTATCACCCCCTAAACAAAAACCCTATAAGTTTATACCATATTGGGGTTTCCATTGAAATGACTTTCCCTGTCACGGCGGAGACCTGACCTTCGACAGGAACGGGAGCCGTAACAAGATTGAAAAGATTGACAGATTTTTCGCCTTTGAAATTGTATATTGGCTCGCCCACTTCACTTTCGGTAAGGTTAACGTCGCCTGTCAATTTGTCCAAATAATTAGCCCTTGTAAGAATTTCAAAAGCCTGGGCAGGAAGGATAAAAATATATTTGACGCCGGTGGCTGTTGTGACAGAGATATTGGCGGTTGTCGGGTCCACTGTTATCGGGAAGGAGGTGGAGGCTGCTATGCCGTTTTGGTTAATGCGAAACTGGTTTTGTGTTTGAGAGATACTAAGCTTTCGAACGGCCGGGCGCTCTTCGACTTCTATAAGGCTATCGCTTACATTTGTAACGTCTAAGGTTTTATCCCCCAGAGTAAGGCTTGTTTTGCCTTCGCTTGTGGCAAGGGAGATTTTGGTGTTATAGACACCCGCGACAGAATCGGTGACTTTTAGGGATTCCGGGGCTTCATACGAGAGGACATTTAAGGTGGCTTGGCCACCGGGATTAACGGTGACGAGGCCGGCGTATGCGGAACTAGTGTACAGCCTGCTTGCGCAGGCAAGTGAATAGAACACAGTACTTAATAAAAATGCAAATAATATTTTGGTTTTATTCATTTAGGCATTTGATCTTGCATAGACTCCGAAAAGGGCTAAGACTGCCGCAACCAAAAGCCATTGCGTGGAGGCAAGCCAAATATCTGTTCCCAGATAGCCTATGCCGGCAAATATTATGGCAACAACAGCTCCACCCATCAAGAGTTGGGAAATGGATTGCCAATCTTTTTTCTTAAGTTTCATGTTCTTATCACCTCCTTTATTATATTAAATCACAAAACGATCAAGTAAAAAGCCTGCAATATATGCTACTGTTGCTGCAAAACCGCCGACCAAAAGCATCTCAAGCCCTGCTTTATACCAGACCTTTTTGGTAAATTTGGTTCTTAAAACTCCAATCGTGAATAGGCTGATAGCTACTAAAAGGCAGGAGGTAAAAAACTTGGAATCCGCACATAGTTGACTGCAATTGCTGTAATTTAAAACGTAGGGGGCCAGAGGCACAAGGCCGGCAATATTGAATGAAATAAAAGTGGTAACCGCGTGGCGGAGAGGAGAGCATTTATACGAGCTTTTATTTTTGCCGGCCCCATAGTCAAGCTCTGATTTTGTGCCTAAATAGTTACCTGTAGCCATTGAAAAACCGTCTGCCAGAAGATTGGCAAAGCCTAAAATAAGCACAACGTCGGAGCTAAAGGATGCGCCCATTGAGCCTGCTACGACTGCGAAAGTTGTTACAATTCCATCATTGGCCGCAAAGACGGCGTCGCCCAGAAGGCCTGCGCGTTCTTTAATGGACAGGCTTGTGAACATAATTTATTGTACATCAAGTTGACTTGTGTATTTGGGTTGGTTTAGTAGATAAGCCGATGATACGGTATCCTACCTCTTCATATAAAGCAAAGAAAAATAGCTAGTCGTCTCATCACCAACTCCACCAAAAAGATTGCCCCAATTTTTATAGCTTAAGACTTCGGGGCCACTTGCATTCATCTTTTCCATAACCTTAATTAAAATAGATAAAGCTTGTGGTGAATCCAAGTAATCGCTATCCAAACTAAATAGTTTCTCTATTTCCTTTCTGAAAATTAAATCGTAGGTCATCTGATCGTTTTCGTAGGCTCTATTGGAGCTTAGATAATGAGAAAAGTCAACCGATGCAACCAATAGTTTGTTCTCGGTCATCTTTTTATATAAAAAGTCCGCGATGAGCATTGACTCGTCAAGGGAAGTCGTTGACTTAAAAACAACTGGAACCACCTTGGTTTCAGGCAGATAGTATTTTATAAAAGGGATTAGTGCGGTAAGTGATTGCTCCTCTGATAAAATTTCTCCTCCTTTTATTGCAAGCCCGCTTTGGATAAACTCCATGACAAAAGCCTTATCCGCTTCAACCACTCCAAATGGCGAAGCCCAATCCCAGTCACTTGTTAATACTTCAAAATCTCCAGTATTGTTATGGTTCGGCCCTATAAGTATCAAGGTGGCGGGCTTTCGCTCTGACAGATTTCTGAAAAAACCTGCAATCATACCACCAACTAGATCATGATGAGGTACTAACCCCCCAAGCATATCTCTGTCAGTAAATTGAAGTTCGTTTCTATTTGCCTCCCCTATTCCCTCATAAAAGAGGTTTTCGTTAAAGTTTCTAATCACATGAACAAAACCAGTGTTAACTTTAGGCGAAGAACGAGGTAAAAAAAATGCAACAAGTAGCAAAAAAACTGCTAGAAAAAGAGCTTTCTTCACTATCTTTTAATTTATATCTACCTGGCCTGCCGGTGTGAGATTGAGGCTATCGGTGCTTTTAAGGGATTGTATTATCGCATTTTCTGATACAAATTCTCCCTTAGAGACTACCCGGGCGTAGTATCTTATTGGGTCAGAATAATATTGTCCAACGCAGAAGCTAATTTTCTGATTTTCAATGTCATAGGCGTACCACAATTTATCATCACGAATTCCGTGAGTATAAGGCTTTTGGACAATTCTAAGTCCAGATGGCAGAAAGTCAGTTACCTGGTAACACCCATCCAAAGCCTTCTGACCAAAACCATAGTTGATTGTTACCAAAACCAAATCTGTTTCATTAAATTCATTTTTACTTACACCCGAAACGCTATAGGTTCTACCAATCGTAATATTTTCATCCTTTATAATTTCGTTTGAGCTAAACGGAACAAGATAGGCGGTTGCCACGCCAACTTGACCCTTAATATTATCAAAGGTAATCTTTTGCAATTCTTCGTAGGAAAGATCTAGGGTGAGCTTTTCAGCTTTTTTAAGTGTTTTTGTTACCTTTTGCTTTCCGGCTAAGGTATAGGAGAATTCAACCTCGCCGGCCTCTATTCCCTTAATGGTGTCTTTAATGTATTTAAGTTGACCAAGATAGGCAAGTATGTCTGTTGTCGAATTTTGCCTAGCATACTCGTAAAGCCCCTCGGATTCACCGGACCCCACTAGCGCTGCCAGATTCGCAGTAAGCACTGTTGCCGAAATAATATCGTCTTGATCTTCTCCAATATTGACCCTAACCATTGGCTTGAAGCTCTCTCCGTGTTCTTCTAGAATTTGTTTTAAGATAACTCTCCCGTCCTCTTTAGCTCCTGAAGCAGCCAGAGCCAGACCTAGATAAATTGTCTCTTTCGGAGTAACCCCAGCCTCTTTCAAGAGATTATTTACAGGCACCAATACCGGCTCACCCAAGGCAGATAAACCATAAAGTGCAATAATTGTTCTCTCTCTGCCTTCCTTTGGATCATCAACAATCTTATTGAAATACCTTTTCAGTGCGTTTGCATCAAAAAACTCTCCCCCTGCTAGTGCTACCACATCTGCACTAAGTTCAAGTTCGCTATCGCTATAGGGAAAAAGGCTAATACCACCATCTTCTCTTTGATATTTATCTGCCGAAAACTCTTCCGGCCTGGTATCTTCTGAAAAGAATTCATTCAAAAGTGACCCCGCTTTGACTCGAGCAAGTTTCTGGTCAATCCTGTCACCCCAAACAAATGATAGTTTTAGTAGATCCGGATAATATTTACCTGTGCCTGCGTCGATAAAGGTAACGCTAGTGCGGCCATTCTGGTCTCCTTTTAAGCTAATACCGGAAGTCAAAACCTGAAAATCAGTTTCTCTTTTGGCAAGCCTGGTTTTATAAACCTTAATCTCCCGAGTAATCTTATCCTCCATCCCACCGCCTTTCCCTGTAACAGTAATTTTATGGCTCCCGCTGGTTAACGGCGGCATTGCGAAGTCAGCAGACTCGAAGGCTTTGGCCTTCAATTTCTCGGCTTGGACTATTCCAAGAGTCGGAGCTTCTACACTAAACTCAACTTCAGTCCCTGAAGATAATTTCTCGCCAAATGCTCTTAATTTAATTGTGGGCGAGTCTGATTCCAGATATTCACTGTTTAATACAACATCTATAAAAAACGGAAGCCTGACTGCGACTCCCTTAGTTCCGCTTCCTGCACCCATATCTTGAGAAATTGCTTGATAGGTCATTCTCCAAGAGGTCAAATTATCCGGTAGTTTAAAACTTGTTTTGCCACGACCGCTGCTATCTGTTTGGACGGTGCCAAAAAAGGCTCTATCAGCAAAGAGTTCTCTACCCTTTTGATTGTGTACATAAAAACCATTGGCAAAAAAAGTCTTTTTACCTTCAATCTCAAGATTGTAAACCTCAACTTTTGCATCTCTTCTTTCAAGAGAAACAATTTCTCTCCACTCACCAAATCTGTCCAAAAGATAAAACCCTTCTTTCAAATCATCAGCAACCATCCATCTTCCATTGACATAGAGATTGTGTTCCGGGGTTACTTTTAGCTCTCCGCCATTGACGATAATGTACTCATTAACTGTGTGCTTATAAACTTTTGAGACTCTAGCAGAAACGAGCTTTTTGGATCTTTCACTTTCTCTGGTCAAAATCCTCTCGCCCTCTTTAACGTTTTCAATCTTTTTGCTGTTCCCACTAGTTAAAAGTATTTCGGTTCCTTCCAGGAAGCAACCGCCACCTTCAGCCCCCACTAATCCCAGCGGTATCTGGTGGGAAACGTACGATTGAAAAACTCCTGAGGCAACTGATTTATAAAGACTGGTTAAGGTATCTACGCTTTGCGGGGCAATGCTAAAGACAGCTTCATCTACAAGGCTCAAATTAACTTCGGAGGACTTACCGTTTCCATCTTTATCTTTGACTAATACTTCCACATTGACTGTCTCTGATGGCTTGTAAGAAATTTTATCTGTTAAAACCTCTATTGCCAGTTTTTTGTCGTCCTTCTTAAATTTAAAAGAAGAGGTATCACTGACGTAAAAAGTCCTGCCATTCCAGCGTACAGCTTGAACATAAACATTGGGAATAAACTCTCCCTTATATTCAAAGGTGAAATCCGGACTATCTTGAACCTTGACCTCGCGTATTCCCCTTTGGGCAATTCTAAAAAGATACTTATTATTCTCTCCCTGGGGTAAAATCTCCTCACCCTTGACTAAAGAAAGTTTAACTTCTTCTCCCAAAGAGTACCCTTCTTCAGCTGTTTTATTTGAAGTTAGGTGGTAGTAATTGCTTTCTTGGTAACGACTCCTGTAACCATAGGCATAAACTTTTGATTTGGCATTTCTGCCTTGATCGTCAGTTACTTCGAGAACTAGTTCATAATATTTATCAGGCGAGATGTCAAACTCGTATTCTGCGTGCCCAGAGGAGTCTGTGGTTGCGGAAAAATTACCCAGAGGCCTATCTAATCTTTTATATTCATACTTTTTAGCAACGGTTTTATTAATAAAATCATAATATTCACCCGTCTCTACTTTCTCGTAATAATACTCATTAACCGCACCCCTTATCTCTTTGTTGGAGGCCGGCCCAGCGATAAAATCAGAATCGTTTTTTGCACTTCCATTATTCAATCTGTCAAGAGTGATATTTTCTACATCTACCTTTAACTTTGCTTTTGTGTCGGACTCAATATTTGCTTTGGCCTTAATCCATAAGCTGGTATTAAAAAATCTAACAGAACTACCACCTTCAATATCTCCTTCTTCGGCTAAAGCAGGAACAAGATTTATCCCAATACTATCGTAGTAAGCTGGATAATCAGAATCTTCTTTGTACTTGGAAGTGTATGAGAGCTTAAACTCTCCTTTTGAATCAGTAACTAATCTGCCATCTAAGTTGCCGGAATATTTTAGCTCGACAGATGGAACTGCCGTCCCTTCATAAAACATAGTTTTCCCAGAAAATTCGACAGTCTCTCCAGCAAAAATTGCTTTTTTGTTGGCACTAACTTCAATCTTGTAGGCGGGTTTATAGTAGGTTTCAACCGAAAATCCACTACTAACTAAGGTGTCTTCACCAAGCCTAACCGCCAGTGAATAATAACCGGTTCTAAGATTGTTAAGAGGTATTTCTCCGACAAAAGTACCCATGTCAGACAAACTAAGCTCTGTCTCATAAACATGTACCGGCTCACGGAAATAATTAAAGTAATCTGAGTGTGTAATAACCAACTTTGGCTTAATGGCTTCCCCGGGGTTGTCCCTTTTTTGAACCATTCCCCAATATCCGATCTTGTCTGTCGGAAGATAGACTGGCCTATCGATATATAGATGAGACCAGTATTCATCCCTCTTTGAAGTTTGAGAATCGCTTCCCCAGTAATAACCATATTGGTTATACGCTTCTCCCATAAGCATGACCAAACTCTTTCCTTGGGAAGAAACTTCTAAAATACCTTGTTTTTTCTCGTCAAAGGACTTGGGGGTATCATAAAGCGCTACTCCACTATCCGAGGTTTTTGCTGATATATTTTCTTCACCAATTAGCTTAACAGTCGCTTCTGAAACAGGGTTTTTTGTTTCCACATCATTTACCCAAACAAGAGTCTTTGTATTACTTACTGACGCATAACCGGCTAAACTAGTAATTTGCAACCAGGCTTGACTTTTAGCTTCTCCGCTTTTTAACTCAACTAAGTAATAACCCTCACTTAAGTTGTCGGGAAAGACAAAATACTTGGAATAATCAAGCTCCTGAACAACAGCCTTAAACTCCAAAACTTTATTTATATTGGATGTATCAACTAAAAAGTTCTCCTTTTTGTAATAAGCCCAATAAGGTACGGCCTGTTTTTGCTGTAAAGTCGAAATAAAGGCAGACGCATCATTAAATTTAAATACAACGACGTCAACTTCTTGTGCCGCGGTTGGCGAAGGATAATAAACTCCAATTACAGGTTTTTCATCCTTAGGAAATTCCGACATATTGGCGGCAAAACGAATTCTTAGATCCCTTTGCGAGGATTGTTGCTGGGTTTCAAATTGAAAGACATGGTCATTTTGGAGTGTTTTGTCTGTTCCAGTTAAAGGCAGGCCTTTTTTGAGAGTAACAGTATAAATTGTCCCCGCCTCAAGGGCTTTGGGAACAAAAACAAGAGTTCTTTTGTGGCGCTCGAACCTTCCTTCAACTTTTGGGTTAATGTCAAAGTAGCCGGAAACATCACCATAATTATCGTGGCTGAAAGTAATTTCTATTCCTGTGTTTTGAGGTACGTAGGCTGATTTATCATTCGGTAAGGTATTGATTACTCTAAACTCCCCTTTAATCTGAAAGGCCCAAGATAGCTCCTTTTCGCCTTCTACTTGCGTGGCAAGCTTAAATTTATAGATTTTATCTTTGTCAAGATCTTTATCAAAGGAGATTTTATACTCCTTGTCTGACTCCTTTCTAATGGTAAATGTTGATTCGGGCTCGACAGATAAACTCGCTCTCAAGTCTTTTTCTTCAATTGAGCCCTGGCTTGAGAGGACAAACTCACTATTTGGTTCAACTCCCAGGGAATCCTCTGCGGTTGGTTTGAGAGTAACAGTTCCAACATCAACCTTAACTCTTTCTCCTTTTTGTTCTATTTTGAGAAACCCTGCGGCAACTATTGCACCAATAAACAAAAGCAAAAACACAATGACCAGTTTTTTTCTACTTTGGAAAATTGTCTTGGACTTTTCTATAAGAGCGGGAAATCTCGATTTGACAGGTGCAGGGTTTTGAGTAGGAAGGACATTTTGGGGAATATCCATTAATTTAAGTATAGAAAGGTAACCTTTATTCCGCAAGTGACCGAGCTAGTGGACAGCTATCTGCCCGGGCATAACGAATTGTACATCAAGTTGACTTGTGTATTTGGGTTGGTTTAGTATATGGGGACTTCTATGGTCCATCCACAAAAAATTCGCAAAGCGGTGATCCCTGCAGCTGGGCCCACCTTGTCTTACTGTTCGCCTTTGCAATTCTATTCGAATACGGCTCACAGGGCGACTGGTCGACGGGCGAGCTGTTAACATAGTCGAGGATAATATTATGTCTATACAAAAAATTCGCAAAGCGGTGATCCCTGCAGCTGGGTTTGGGACGAGGTTTTTGCCTTGGACAAAGGCAATGCCAAAAGAAATGATCCCCATCGTGGATAAGCCGATGATCCAATATATCGTCGAAAGCCTGGTTGAGGCCGGCATCCGAGATATTATTATCGTTACCGGATATCACAAGCGAGGAATTGAGGACCATTTTGATGAGCCTTCAACAGATCTTGTGGAAAATTTGAAATCGGGAGGCAAGAAAAAGGAGCCGCTTTTGCGGGAGGTTGAAAGAATTGCCACTATGGCTAATTTTTATTATGTGCGGCAAAAAGGGCCTTATGGGAACGGCACTCCTCTTCTGAACGTCCGGGACATTGTCGGAGATGAGCCGTTTATCTACACATGGGGCGATGACATGATAATGGCGGAGCCGAATGAGTTTGTTCAGCTTACCAATGTATATAACGAATTTGGATGCAGTGTTTTGGGAAGTATACGACTGACCAAAAACGAAGATTATGATAAATATGGA
>Ga0265297_10002875_pt1 | contig 33178 bp, 32 predicted proteins | sample Munlanlwell13791_FD_192502 | JGI IMG/M metagenome (GOLD analysis project Ga0265297, IMG submission 192502) | Leachate microbial communities from a municipal landfill in Southern Ontario, Canada - Leachate well 137-91 | ecosystem: Engineered > Solid waste > Landfill > Unclassified | place...
ATTTTTGGGCTTTTTTTATGTATTCCCGCGCCTCATCAATCGGCAAGTCCACAGTAAGGATGCCGGAGGCACCCGCCGCTTTCATGTTTTTAAAAAATTTTTCTACGCCGAATCTAAAAACGGGGTTGTAATAAGTCATTAAAGCAATTGGCACTTTGATATTTTTTTTAATTTTGTTTAAAGTTATGAATAAATTTTTTGTATTTGCTCCGTTTTTTAGGGCAAGTGAAGCTGCTTCCTGGATAACCGGCCCGTCAGCAACAGGGTCAGAAAAAGGAATACCAAGCTCAATAACATCAACGCCTGCTTCCTGCAAGGTGAGAATTATATCTTTGGTTTTTGCTATAGTTGGAAAGCCATACGGTATGTAAGCAACGAATGCCTTTTTGCCCTGTTTTTTAAGAAGCCCGAATTTTTCTTTTATAGTCATATCTTTGAAATAATTAAAATTTACGAATTAGTAATTATAAATTTTTAATCCTATTTTACGTGTTCTTGCACAATTTCTAAATCCTTGTCTCCTCGTCCGGACAAACAAACTATAACCAAAGCGCCCTTGGCGCGCCTGGATAATTTTTTTAAATAATAAATTGCGTGCGCGCTTTCAAGCGCAGGAATTATCCCCTCAAGTTCGCTTAATATCTTAAAGCCTTCCAAGGCTTCCTTATCCTTTACGGCAACATAACTTGCGCGCTTAAAATCTTTATAAAAAGAGTGCTCAGGCCCTACCCCTGGATAATCAAGCCCGGCTGCAATTGAATGCGTTCCCTTAACCTGGCCAAAGGCATCCTGTAAAACATAAGTTTTTGCTCCGTGCAGCACGCCTACGTCTCCGTAACTGATTGAAGCTGAGTTTAAATTCTTATTTAATCCGCCAGCTTCTACGCCTATGAATTTTACTTTTGAATCCTTAAAAAACGGGTAAAACAACCCCATAGAATTGCTTCCGCCGCCGACACAAGCAACAAGGAAATCCGGCAGCCTGTTTTGCTCGCGAAGCACCTGCACTCTTGCTTCTTTGCCGATAACTGACTGAAAATCCCTCACAATCATAGGATACGGGTGCGGGCCGAAAGTTGAACCAATAAGATAATAAGTATCTCTTACGTTGGTGACCCAGTCTCTTATTGCTTCATTGCAGGCATCTTTTAGTGTTTTTGAGCCGCTTTTAACGGGAATTACCCTGGCACCCAGAATTTTCATCCTGAAAACATTCATGCGCTGCCTTTTAATATCTTCTTCACCCATATAAACATCACATTTTAGGTTAAAAAGCCGAGCTACTGTTGCGGCGGAAACTCCGTGCTGGCCGGCACCTGTCTCTGCAATTATCCTAGTTTTACCCATACGATGCGCAAGCAGTGCCTGGCCGAGAGAATTATTTATTTTATGCGCACCGGTATGCAGGAGGTCTTCTCTTTTTAAATAAATTTTCATGCCGAGATGTTTGCATAAATTTTTGGCAAAATATAAAAGCGTGGGCCTGCCTGCATAATTTTCAAGGTAAAATTGAAATTCTTTTTTGAAATTATTTTCTTTTTTTACCTTGCCATAAAAATTTTCAAGCTCATTCAGGCAGGAAAAAAGCGTTTCCGGCATAAACTTTCCGCCGAATGCGCCGTAATAACCTTTTTTATCTGGAAGAAGCATTTTTTACCTTCTTTATGAATTCTTTTACAAGTTCTAAATCTTTCTTGCCGACAAACCTCTCTAAGCCGCTTGAAACGTCAACGGCGTAAGGATTAAGTTTTACAACCTGCGATATATTTTTTACGCTAAGCCCTCCGGATATTACAACACGGTTTCCGGATTTAATTAATTTTGATATTTCTTTAAGCATGCCCTTATCTAAAGTATTTTTGCCCGGGGTTTTCTGTTCGTATTTTACGTCAAACATCGCCGCATTTATTTTATAGCGCTGTAATTTTACGCTAAATGGAACGTCTTCAGGAAAAAATACTTTTATGACCCTGAATCTTGGCGTAAAGCTTAAACAGTAAGACGGATTTTCTTTGCCGTGGAACTGTAACGCATCCAGAGAAAGCATATTAGCTATTTCAAGCACCTTCTCTTTCTCCTCATCCATAAAAACCCCTACTTTTGTAATGTAAGGGTCGAGGCCGGAAATTATTTTTGCAGCTTCTTTCTCTGTTATGTAACGCGGGCTTTTTTTGGAAAAAATAAATCCCAAAGCGTCTGCTCCTTCTTTTGAGCAGGCTAAAGCGTCTTCCAAATTAGTTATTCCGCAAATTTTTACTTTAACCATTTAAGCGTTATTCTGCGTCTATATGAAGCTCTTTTATTTTTTCCGCGATATTATCCGCCTTCATAAGGCTTTCACCAACTAAAATCGCATCCACCCCGAGGCCTTTAAGCAACAAAACATCCTTAAGTGTGTTTATACCGCTTTCGCTTAGTTTCGTAATTGCCTGCGGTATAAAAGGAATTAGTTTCTGGGTAGTTTTTAAGTCAACCTTCAGCGTATTTAAGTTTCTGTTATTTATGCCTATTATATCTGCGTTTATAGAAAGCACCTTTTTAAGCTCTTTCTCGGTATGTATCTCAACTATTACATCCATACCAAGGTCGCGACTGAAATCATAAAGTTTTTTAAGGCGCGCTTCATCGAGTATGCGCATAATAAGTAAAATTGCGTCAGCGCCTACCGCGCGCGACTCAAGTATCTGTATTTCGTCTATGATAAAATCCTTGCGCAGGACCGGAAGTTCTATTTCTTTTTTGATATCTTCTATGTAATTTATTTTACCGAGGAAAAATTCCCCTTCGGTAAGCACGGAAATTGCGTTCACTTTTGCGTCGCGGTAAATTCTTGCAATCTCAATATGTGAAAAATCTTTCCTGATTACTCCGGCAGAAGGAGATGCCTGTTTTATTTCTCCGATAAATGAAATCTTTCCTTCTCTTTTTATCGCTTCGTTAAAAGGAATAACTTTTGGGGCTTTTTTTACCAGAGAAAGCAGCTCATCCCTGTTCTTTTTTAAAATCTCTACCTTCTTTTTCTTTGCCTCTACTATCAATGAAAGTACGTTATGCATTTTTTATTTATGAGAATTTATAAAATTTTTAAATTCCGCTAATTTATCTTTTGCTCTGCCTGAATCTATAATATCTGCCGCAAGCTTAACTCCTTCCTTAAAGGTTTTGGATTTTCCAAGTATATAAAAACAGCTGCTTGCATTGGCAAGGACAATATTACGCGCGGGCAATAGTTTACCGCTTAATGTATCGTTTATTAATTTCGCGCTGGCTGCGGAATTTTTTACTTCAATATCCCTAACATTTACTTTTTTTAATCCAAAATCAGACGGCCGCAATGAAAAACTTTTTATTTTCCGGTTAGTTAACTCTGCTGCCAGCGTTGTGCCGCCCAGAGAAACCTCATCCTTTAAGTCCTCGCTGTGGACAATCAAAGCATATTTGACGCCTAATTTTTTTAAAACAGCCGCCATGGGCTTAACCAATTCTTTCCTGTAAACCCCTAAAACCTGGTGCGTAGCAAATGCGGGGTTACAAAGCGGCCCCAGAATATTAAATATAGTGCGTACGCCTATTTCCTTGCGTATTGAAGCAACTTCTGCCAAAACAGGATGATATAACGGCGCATATAAAAATCCTATGCCGGTTGTTTTTATCGACTCAGCCATTAAAGAAGGCTCAACGTCAATTTTTATGCCGAGAGCTTCCAGGGCATCTGCGCTGCCGCAGCTTGATGACATTGCGCGGTTTCCATGCTTTGCTACCTTAATACCTGCCGCCGCCACAACGAAGCTGACCGCAGTTGAAACATTAAACTTGTTAACGCCACTGCCGCCTGTTCCGCAGGTATCCAGAATCTGCTCGTCTTCAAATTCTATACCGACAAAACTGCTCTTTACCGAAACTTTTTTTGCAAGATGCCTTATGACGGTTGCGGCCGCTAAAATTTCATCTTCCGATTCGCCTTTCATTTTAAGCGCAATAAGAAAAGCGGCGACCTGCGAAGGCGTTACGCGGCGGGCAAATATATTTTCGAAAATTTCTTTTGTTTCCTCAAAAGAAAGGTCCTCGCGCTTCGTAAGTTTATCTATTGCCTCTTTTATCATTGGTTATACGTTTAAAAAGTTTTTCAATATTCGTTTGCCTTCTCCTGTAAGTATTGATTCGGGATGAAACTGCACTCCAAATAGGGGGTATTTTTTATCCTGCACCCCCATAATTGTTTTATCTTTCGTTTCTGCGGTTACCAGCAAATTATCGGGTAATAGCTTCCTGTCTATTATCAGCGAGTGGTACCTTGTTGCGGAAAAAGGATTACTAACCCCTTTGAATATGCCTTTTTTGTTATGATATATAAGAGAGGTTTTACCGTGCATTATATAAGGGGCGCGTTTGATTTTCCCGCCCGAAACATAACCTATGCATTGGTGGCCTAAACATACCCCTAAAACCGGAACCTTCCTGTAAAACTCTCTTATAACATCGCAGCTGATACCGCTGTCTTTGGGGGTGCCCGGGCCAGGAGAAATAACAACTCTGTCTATTTTTATTTTTCTCAACTTCTCAATGGTTACTTTATCGTTTCTAAAAACAATAACGCGGCCACCCAGTTCTTCAATATACTGGACAAGGTTGTAGGTAAAAGAATCGTAATTATCTATTACCAATATCATTTGTTTATTATTGCTTTTCCCTCTTAATCTTCGCTCCCAATTTGCGCAGTTTCTCTTCGATATGCTCGTATCCGCGGTCAATATGGTAAACTCTAAAAACTTCGGTCTTATCTTCCGCGCTCAAACCGGCAATGACTAAAGCAGCTGAAGCCCTCAGGTCGGAAGCCATAACTTCTGCTCCGTACAGCTTTTCTTTGCCCTCTATTATTGCGTAAGGCCCGTTTCTTTGAATGCCTGCGCCCATACGGTTGAGTTCTGCAACATGCATGAACCTGTCAGGATAAATCTTTTCGGTAACAAGAGAAATGCCTTTTGCGAAACAAAGACATATCATAAATTGAGCCTGTAAATCTGTGGGGAAACCCGGATAAGGAAGAGTTGTTATATTAACCGGCCTAAGCTGGCCCTTGGGTGTAACTTTTATCGAACGCGCGTTATCAATCTGCACTTCCGCACCCATTTCCTTAACTACTTCTATAGCTGATGTAAGATGAAACGGGTTTGCTCCTTTAATTACGAGGGGCGAATTAGTGGCCAAACTCGCAGCCAAAAACGTGCCCGCTTCAATTCTATCCGGGATGATATCAAATTCGCATCCTCCAAGTTTCTTAACGCCTCTTATTCTTAGAAGCGGCGAACCCTGACCTGTTATGTCAGCGCCCATTTTTTGAAGAAATAAACCTAAACTTTCTACTTCCGGCTCACAGGCAGCATATTCAATAATTGTTTCTCCATCAATCAGAGTTGCCGCCATCATAATATTGTCGGTTGCAAGGACAGACGAACCGAATTGGCCACCAAGATACAAGTGGCTTCCCCGCATATTCTTTCCGTCTGCAACGCAATACCCTTTCTCTATTTTTATATCTGCGTTAAGAAGCTTTAATCCTTTTATATGCAAATCAACCGGCCTGACCCCTATAACGCAGCCTCCGGGAAGCGAAACTTTCGCTTTACGCCTTCGGGAAAGCAAGGGCCCCAAACAGCAAAAAGAAGCACGCATGGTTCTAACCAGCCTGTAGGGCGCAATATAGCCGCATTTCTTTGTTGCCTTTATAATCATTGTCCCATTCTCAAAAGTAATTTGTTTGCCAAGCCCTTCAAGAATTTTTACCATTGTCCTTATATCCATCAGGTTTGGGACATTGTGAAGTATACAGTCTTCATCCGTCAAAATAGTTGCAGCAATTATAGGAAGCGCAGCGTTCTTTGAACCGCTTACCGCAACCTCTCCGGAAAGGACTGATTTGTGTATTGTAAATTTATCCATGGTTTTTTTTCTTAAGAACTACTCCTCTAAAATTGCCCCCATAATCATAAATCCATTCTATAATCTCATATTTACCTGTTTTTTCAAGAATACTGTTAATGGGCTTCTTGTGCTTAAAGCCTGCCTCTATTACAAGAAATCCTTTTTCTTTAAGGTATAAATGCGCAAGTCCTAATATTTTTTCTATAAAATACATACCGCGATCGCCTGCCTCAAGCGCAATCCTCGGCTCATATTCTAAGCTGCCTTTTATTTCAGGCTTAGCTACATAGGGCGGGTTAGAAACTATAATATCGAATTTCTTGCCGCTAAAACCGTCAAAAAGGTTTCCTTTAACTAAATTCACCCTTACCTTGTGGCGCTTTATATTACTTCTGCCAACATCGATTGCTTTTCGGCTTATGTCCGAAGCCCATATCTTTATTTTACCTTTAAAAAATTTCTTTATAGTTACCGCTACATTCGCGCTGCCGCAGCATAAATCCAGCATTTCCTTTAGGCTGTTATTTTTGATTATCTCTATGGCTTTTTCTGTTATAATCTCGGTTTCAGGGCGCGGTATTAAAACAGAAGGGTTAACGTTAAATTCCAGGCCGAAGAATTCTTCTTTGCCCAAAAGATAAGCAAGCGGCATTCCTTTTTTATATTCTTTCTTTATCTTTTCCAAAGATTTCAGTTTTTCCGCATCTAAAAAAACGCTTTTCTGCTTTAAAAATATATCCTTGTCGCAAAAAAACTGCCTTAAGAGAAACTGCAAATCGCTATGCGTAAAAATATTTCCGCTTTTGCCAATCCATTCTGTTAATTTCATATAATCCGCTAATTTATACCAAACCTTTCAATTCGTAGAGTTTCTTTCTCTCTTCCTGGATAAGCTTATTAACCACTTCATCAAGCTCTCCTTCAAGGACTTTATCCAGCTGATAAATGGTAAAATTTACCCTGTGGTCGGTAACGCGGCGCTCCGAAAAGTTATAAGTGCGTATTTTTTCGCTGCGCTCACCGGTACCTATCAAAAGGCGTTTTGCGGTTTTAGCTTTGCTGGATGCATCTTTTTCCATTTTTTCTAAAATGCGGGCCTTAAGCACCCGCATTGCTTTTGCTTTATTTTTACCCTGGGAACGCTCATCCTGGCACGCAGCCTGAATTCCGGTCGGCAAATGCGTAATGCGCACTGCGGAATCAGTTTTATTGACGTGCTGGCCTCCCGCTCCTGAAGCGCGGCAGGTTATGATTTCCAAGTCTTCCGGCTTTAAATTGATTTCGATTTCTTTCGGCTCAATCAATACTGCAACCGTTACGGTTGAGGTATGGATTCTGCCGCTTGCCTCGGTGTGAGGCACGCGCTGGACCCTGTGCACTCCGCTTTCAAATTTAAGATGAGAATAAGCGCCTTCTCCCGAAGCCGAAAAAATTACTTCCTTAAAACCCCCTATATCGGTTGGGCTTGAGTCAAGCATTTCAAATTTCCAGCCGTTTCTTTCAATATATTTGGAATACATCTTTAAAAGGTCCGCGGCAAACAAAGCTGATTCTTCTCCGCCTGCAGCAGCCCTTATTTCAATAATAATATCCCGCTGCGGCTCCTGGCTTTCAAAAAGTTTATTTTCTATTTCTTCTTCCAGAGATTTTATTTTCTCATCCAAGAGAGGCAATTCCTCTTTGGCCATTTTTTTTATTTCTTCTTCTTCTTTGGGGCTGGAAATAATTTGCGAAAGGTGTTCTTTTTCCTTAAGACAGTCTTCGCGTGTTTTATCCAGGTTAAGTATTTTTTCAAGAAAAGAAAATCTCTTTGCAAGCTGCTGGTACCGGTCCCTGTCTTTAAGAGTTTGCGCAAGCGAAAGCTCGGAAGATATGTTTTGGTGTTCCTGTCTTAATTTATCAAGATTTATCATATTATAATTTAATTAGAAACAAAATGCCGAATTCGTTAAAATAGAAAACAAAAGGCAAAGGCAAGGCTAAATTTCTGGCCTTGCCTTACTCTTTTCGCTACGTTTTGCTATTGATCTGTAGTCTTCGGGCTTTGAGCTTTTGCTTTCTTTGCGTATTTCTTGACAAACTTATCTACTCTACCTTCAGAGTCAACAAATTTTTGTTTGCCCGTAAAGAAGGGGTGGCATTTAGAGCAGATATCCACGTTTAGCGTCTTTCTGGTAGAACGCGTATGCAGCACATTACCGCAAGCACACATAATTGTGGCTAATTCATATTTTGGATGAACCTTTTCCTTCATTTTTCTACACCTCCATTAAAGTTTTACTTATTCAAAGTAAGCAAGAATTCTACATTATTCTTGGTTTTTGTCAATTTTTCAATTAGGAGCTCAAGAGCCTCAACGGAGCTTAGTTCATTAAGGGCTTTTCTAAGCATCCAGATTCTTTGCAGTTCGTCCGGATGTATTAAGAGCTCTTCTCTTCGTGTATTTGAACGCTTAATGTCAATTGAAGGATATATTCTTCTCTGGAATATGTTCCTGTCCAGGGAAATTTCCATATTGCCCGTTCCCTTAAACTCTTCAAAAATTACATCGTCCATGCGTGAGCCCGTATCAACTAAGGCGGTAGCCATAATCGTAAGAGAGCCTCCCTCTTCGAGCGCGCGGGCCGCTCCAAAAAATCTTTTCGGCTTGTGCAGAGCGCTTGAATCAATACCGCCGGAAAGTATCCTTCCGGAATGAGGCTCAACCAGGTTATATGCACGGGCTAAACGCGTAATACTATCCAGAAGTATAACCACGTCTTTTTTGTGCTCAATAAGCCTTTTTGCCTTCTCAAGCGCCATTTCCGCAACCTGAACATGCCTTTGCGCTGGCTCATCAAAGGTTGAGCTTATAACTTCACCTTTTACTATGGCTTTCATTTCGGTTACTTCTTCGGGACGTTCATCTATCAGAAGCACCATCAATATGACATCGGGATAGTTTTTCATTATCGCATTTGCAATTTTTTGAAGAAGCACGGTTTTGCCGCTATAAGGAGGAGCAACTATTAAACCGCGCTGGCCTTTTCCTATCGGGCACAATAAATCAAGTATGCGGGTAGAACACTCTTCGGGGGTCCCTTCAAGTATGAATCTTTCCCTGGGATACACCGGCGTAAGATTATCAAAAAGAACCCGGTTGCGGGATGCTTCAGGATCCTCGAAATTAACAGCTTCCACCTTAAGCAGGGCGAAATATTTTTCATTGTCTTTCGGAGGCCTGATTTGCCCGCTTACCGTATCGCCGGTTTTTAGCGAAAACTTCCTTATCTGCGATGGCGATACATAGATATCATCCGGTGAAGGAAGATAATTATAGTTAGGCGAACGAAGGAACCCGAAACCTTCCGGCAAAACCTCGAGGACTCCGCTGCCAAACATAAGGCCTTCTTTTTCGGCTTTTGCCTGAAGTATTTTAAAAATAAGTTCCTGTTTTTTAAGCCCGCTTAAACCGTTGATATCAAGATCCTTTGCTATCTTGTTTAAAGCAGAAATTTTCAGGTCCTTTAACTGCGCGATATCAATAGTATCTGCCATATTTCCCTCCGTTTTTGAATCTGAATTCGTATTTTTAGCCATTAGTTTTATTTTCTCCTTCAAAATTGTAGTTTAAATTTTCCCATAAAATATCTATTTCCCTTTTTAAAGTTTCCTTTCCGAAACTATTGTTTATTATAAAGTCCGCCTTTTCGCTTTTTTCGCTGACCGGTTTAAATGCGGAAAGCCGTTTTATAGCTGCGGCTTTTGAAAGTTTAAGTTTATTTTTTATTCTTTTTAAAAGGACGTCTTTTTCTGCATAAATCAAAATTGTGCCGTCAAACATGCTTTCAAGTTTTTTTTCAAAAAGCAACGGGACTTCGGCAATATAAATCTTATTGGTTTTTTTTGCTTTCTTTATCCATAATTTTAAATCTCTTATCGCAGCAGGGTGAACGATTCTCTCAAGTTTTTTTAACTTTGTGTTGTCAGAAAAAACCATTTGTCCAAGTTTTTTACGGTCAATTTTGCTTTTTTTAACTGCCTGCGGAAAGAGCACGGATATTTTTTTAAAAATAACGCTTTTTTTGTCTTTGTAATATTCGTGAATCTTTTTATCCACATCAAAAATACAGGCGCCTTTTCTTTTAAACAGCATAAGCGCCGTGCTTTTGCCGCAATTTAAATCACCGGTTAAACCGAATACAGGCATAATTTAAAAGTTTGCAGATGGCAGATAACAGATGGCCGATAAAATATCTGCAATCCGTTATCTGCCGAACTGCTATCTACCTAGAACTTTGTGCCTTTTTATACATATCCACGTAATGCTTTGCCGCTTCATCCCAGGAAAAATTATACTGCGATATTTTTTTAAGCAGCTTAGCCCAGCCTTTTTTATCCTTAAAAAGCTTGGCGCATCTATCTATCGCCGAACTTAAGTCATTGCTTGTATACTTATCTATTACAAATCCTCCTCCCTGCTTGGCTACGTCAATAACGGTATCGCGAAGCCCTCCTGTAGAGTGGACAATAGGCACGGTTGCGTATTTGTAGCTTATCATCTGGGACAATCCGCACGGCTCAAACCGGGATGGCATAAGGAACCCGTCGCAAGCTGCGTATATATTGTGGGCAATTTTCTCATCAAAAGTTAAATGCAGCGAAAAAGATTTCTTGAAATCCTGAGCTTTCTTTTTGAGAATCTTATGGTATTTTTCATCGCCCATTCCGAGAATCACTATCTGATACTTTTTTAGAAGATAATCAAGGGAATCGGAAAGTATATCTACGCCTTTCTGTTCGGCAAGGCGGCTGACCATTCCTAAAAGAAGAGTGTCCTCGCCTACTTTAAGGCCCAGTTCTTTCTGGAACATTTTTTTATTAACAGCTTTCTCTTCAAGGTTCTTAGGAGAGTAATTCTGGTAAATCAATTTATCTTTTTCAGGGTTCCACACATCATAATCAATCGCGTTGAGTATGCCTACGAGCTTATCTCTTTTTTCGCGCAAGACCCCGTCGAGTCCGCAGCCGTAATCAGGAGTCTGAATCTGCTTTGCGTAAGTAGGGCTCACTGTGCTTACTGTGTCGGAAAATACGATTCCTCCCTTAAGAAGATTTATTTTTTCATAGAATTCAAGGCAATGCATATTGAAATAATCCCAGGATAACCCAAGAATCGGATATTTATCCCTGCCGAATAAACCCTGATACGCAAGGTTGTGTATGGTTAGTATTGCGGCTGTTTTTGCAAAAAAATCGTCATTTGCGTAAATGGTTCTTAGATAAATATTTACCAAAGACGCCTGCCAGTCGTTGCTATGTATAACATCGGGCTTAAAGTTTAATTGCTTAAGAAGTTCCAAAGCTTTTCTGCTGTAGAAAGAAAATCTTTCAAGATTATCCGGATAATCACCCTGCGGAGTGCCGTATAAGGCGTCGCGCATAAAATAATTATCATTTTTTATAAAATAAAATTCGACCTTCCCCTCTTTTGTAATTCCGTAATCGCCGGACATTTTTTGAGGCTTTACTTTTTTATAAAGAGGCATAAATACTTTTACTTCGTGGCCTAACTTAGCAAGGGCAAGCGGTAGAGCTCCTGTTACATCGGCAAGGCCCCCTGTTTTAGCATACGGAAAAACTTCTGACGAGCACAAAGCTATTTTCATATGAAACCTCCTTAGTGTAAGGTAAATAATAACGCTAATAAAACAAAACTCTTACTGAACCTCTCCCCAGTTTTTACCAACTTTTATCTTAACTTCGACAGGGACATTCAATTTTATACTTTGCTCCATATTGCGTTTGACGATTTCCTGAAGCTTATCAAGCTCAGAAGGCACTACATCAAACACAAGTTCATCATGAATTTGCATTATCAATTTTGATTTCAGGTTATTTTTTCTAAATTCCTCATAGATTCTCACCATCGCCAGCTTAATGAGATCGGCGCTTGAGCCCTGGATGGGAGAGTTTACTGCCTGGCGGCTGGCAAAATCCTTAAGTTGTTGATTGCTGCTTTTAAAGTCAGGCAGATACCTTCTTCTTCCTAAAATTGTTTTAACGTAACCGTCTTTTTCTGCCTGGCTGTAAACTTCCTGTATATAATCTTTTACTTTCGGGTATCTGTTAAAATAATCTGAAATAAAATTTTCCGCTTCAATTACGCTTACATTCAATTCTTTGGAAAGGCCGTAAGCGCTCATTCCATAAATTATTCCGAAATTCACCGTTTTTGCGCGGTTGCGTTCGGCATCTGTTACCTCTGCTTCCGGTTTCCCAAAAAGAAGGCTTGCAGTATAACGGTGGATGTCTGTCTTTCTATCAAACGCTTCCTTAAGCTTCTCGTCATTAGAAAAATGCGCGAGGATTCTAAGCTCAATCTGGGAATAATCAGCGCAAACTATAAAGCCATCTTTAAATGACGAAATAAAAGCGCTTCTCAGCCTGGCGGAAAATTCTCCTTTTACCGGAATACTTTGCAAATTAGGCGATGAGCTGGAAAGCCTGCCGGTTTGTGTTGCTGTTTGATTAAATTGCGCATGAAGCTGGCCGTTACTAAGGCCTACAGTTTCAATCAGTGGCACCACGTAAGTTGTTTTTAACTTGTTTAGCTCCCTGTATTCCAGGATAAACCTGGCTATTTCGTATTTTGCGGATAATTTTTCCAAAACTTCTTCTCCGGTAGAGAAACCGGTTTTTGTTTTTTTAACCGGGGAGATTTTCAGGTCTTTAAAAAGCACCTCACTTAATTGTTTTGGCGAATTAAGGTTAAATTCTTTCCCTGTAATTTTAAATATATCTTTTTTCAAATTCTCTATTTTTACATCAACCTCGCTGCAAAGTTTACGCAGCACTGATACATCGATTTTTACGCCGAAACTCTCCATATCGTGTAAAACATATATAAGCGGCATTTCCACTTCGAAAAAAAGTTTATCCAGCGAATCTTCTTTAAGCCTCTTATCGAATATTTTATAAAGCCCGGCGATAAAATGAGGAACGACTTGCGCGGGCACTTCTTGCGTTAATTCGCCTGAATAATGCGAAATTAAAGTAGCCAATTCGTAATCGATAAGGGCTGAATCAAGCAGGTACGCAGCCACTTTTACATCAAACCATAGGCCTTTTAGCGCATCAATGCCTGCCATCTGCGATTTAAAATCATAAGAAATTTTTTTAACATTATCCGATAAAATTATGTCTTTAATATCGCTTACTTTTGTTTTATAAGTAACTTTTTCGTCCGGGCTTAAAATATAAACCGTATCCGCGGCCGCATAAAAAAACAATTTTTCTCCGGGCTCTGCCCCTTTAAATCCTTCCGGCAGGGCTTCTTTGATATCTATTTTTATGTTTAGAGAGGGCGCCGGTACATCCTTAAGCAGGCTTTTAAATTCCAGTTCCTGGAATAGCCCGTAAAGCTCTCTGGTATGCCGCTCTTTAATTTTTAAATCCTCCCAGTTTAAATCGATATCGCAATCACGCAGCGTAACCAGGTCTTTGCTCAACAAAATATTTTCTTTCTCCTTTAAAAGGATATCTTTGGTTTTTGGGGAAATCTTTTCGACATTCTCGAATATTCCCTCAACTGTTTCAAATTGCGCGATAAGCTTGGAGGCGCCGACCTTGCCTATCCCTTTTGCTCCGGGAACATTGTCGACACTATCACCTACCAGCGAAAGATAATCCACTATAAGCTTTGGGCCAAACCCGAATTCTTTTTTAAAATTATCTTCATTGAACAATTTTTCATTGACTGGCTCGTAAACCTTTACCTTATCCCGGTCAAGCAACTGATACATATCTTTATCGGAGCTTATAATAACCGTAGAAAAATTATCACGAACAGCTTTTCTCGAAATAGTTGCTATAATATCATCTGCCTCAAAACCTTCTTTTTCGATTAAAGCCATTCCCAGTAGGTTTATGAGTTTCTTTATGACAGGTATCTGCTGTTTTAAATCATCCGGCGCAGGCGGCCTTTGTATTTTATATTCCTTGAACTTCTCCTGGCGAAAGGTACGGCGCGAAACGTCAAAACATATACCTATATATTTGGGGTTATATTTTGAAATAATTTTTTTAAGCGTCTGGTAGAAACCATATACCGCTCCGGTAGGAGTACCTTTTGAATTAGAAAGCGAGATTGCATAAAAAGAGCGGTAGCATATTGAAGTTCCATCAACCAGATAAATAGTATCTTGTTCCATGGATGCTCAAAAATTACTGTTTTGGGAGATTGCGGAAAAAAATATAGGCATAAACGATTTTTAGTTTTTACAAGGTAGGACTTTCCCCTATACGTTATCGGAAAAATTTACCAAAATTTTTCTTGTTGTTTTGAGTTTATTACTTAAAAGATAAGGCTTTAAATTTGCCACTTACAAACCTATACAATTATTTTAATTGAAGTGTCGGCTGGAATTATATTATTCTTCCTGTGAAGCACGATAAACCGTAGAAAGAGCACTCCGAAGTTTTTCTTCGGCAGTATTATAGTTGTCATCCTTAATAGAATTTAACGCATCCTGGGTTTCTGTGATAATTTTATCTTTAGCGTAAGCGTCTTCGGTTCTCTTATAAGAATCCATTATTTGCAGCCTTAACTCGTCATCCTGCGGATTTAAAGAAAGAGCCGACTCAAACTCCTTTAAGGCGGCTCCGTAATCTTTTTTATCATAAAGCCTGGTTCCGATATAATAATGAAGCCGGGCATCTTTTATGTTGTCTTTGGCTTTCTCTTCTCTTCCATATGTCAGATCCTCAGCAAGAATTGAAGCGTCTCTGTCCATCTTAGCTCTATACACTTCCGGATATGTACCCAAATCTATAAGGTGCTGTTTTGCCATGTTAGTCCAATAATCTCCTTCCCTGCCCAATTCATATCTTTTCTGCCAATAATAAGTGGCGTTTCGCGTATCATTTTTTGCTTCATAAAGAAATGCCAGGTTGGTATAGGCAGGTAAATATTGGGGATTTAATTCCAGTATTTTTTTGTACATAGCAGCTGCGCTTACCGGGTCATTCAAGCTTTCATAAATAACGCCTATATCATTCATGGTTTCAACATTATTAGGGTCAAATTCCAGCGCTTTTTGATAAAAAGTGAGCGCGTTAACTAAGTCATTGTCAGCCTGCAATCTTGCAGCTTCTTTGCGGTATCCCACAGCTTCTTCCTGAAACGCGCCTCTCATTGAGTTTGGATCCACTTCTTCGGAAGTTTTTAAAGGCTGTTTCACTTTATATTTTGGAGCTTTGCCTTTAGGATACCAGATTGCTTTGCTTTTATCGGCAAGTTTTGTGTTTTTTACATCTGCGCTGCGGGTAACCACAGGGCTGTTGCTTCTAGTTGTAACGCTGCCCATGGGTGGACGCGGGCTAGAGGCGTCGTTTATGTCTTTAGCACTTGAATGAAATATTGGTATAAGAAGAAAGGCTATTAGGAAGTATCGCATCGCCTTTAATTTAACATAAATGAATAATTGTGTCAATACCTTCAACAATTTTTTCCGGGCATACAGCCGGTTGAATTTTATCTAGCCTCAGGCTTAGGCAAAGATTCTGGTACGCTCTTTTCTTGCTGCGTTGTTGTATCTTTATACCTATCTACCAGAGATTTGCCGCGCTGCTTGGAAAGATACGCCAAAGATATGGTAGTTACGAAAAATAACACCGCAAGAACTACCGTTATCTTCACAAAGAAAGAGCTGGTCTTTGTTCCGAATATTGACTCAACTCCTCCTAACGCTTCAATAAGCCCGCCGCTTCTTCCGCGTTGTATTAATATAACACTGATTAACCCAATTACCACAAAAACATGGACTAATAAAATTAAAGTATACAGCATAGTTTATATTGAGTTTTTAACTATTTCAATAAACGAAGAAGCTTCAAGGGAAGCCCCTCCCACTAAGGCACCATCAACATTTTCCTCGCTCATCAATTCTTTTGTATTGGCCGGTTTAACGCTTCCGCCGTAAAGAATTCTAACAGTATTTGCAACTCCTTGTGATAAATTTTCAGAAATCCAAGTCCGTATAAATTTATGGACTTCCTCGGCCTGAGCGGCGGTTGCATTTTTTCCTGTTCCTATTGCCCATACCGGTTCATACGCGATAACCAAATTAAGAGCGTCCCCTATCTCTATTCCAGCTAAACACCCGGTAAGCTGCGTCTTTACAACATCAATGGTTTTACCGGCTTCTCTTTCTTCGAGGGTTTCGCCGACGCAACAAATAGGCTTAAGCCCTACTTCCAAGGCAGCTTTTACTTTTTTGTTAATAATTTCATCTGTTTCTGAAAAATATTTTCTTCTCTCGGAGTGCCCCAGAATAACGAATTCGCATCCGCAGTCTTTAAGCATAATGGGCGAAATTTCTCCGGTGAACGCCCCTTCTTTTTCAAAGTATAAATCCTGGCCGCCGAGCTGGATGTCGCAATCGCTTATGACATTATAAACCGTGGAAAGCACAGTGAAAGGCGGACAGAGAACAATGTCGGCGCTTTCAAAATCTTTAAGGGCTGCCTTTATTCCGGCGGTTAATTTAACAGCCTGGTCGCTTGTCTTATACATTTTCCAGTTACCTGCGATGAGTGGTTTACGCATATTTAACTCCTAAGTTTGCTTTATTATTTTTTATCCGGTATAATCGCAATCCCGGGAAGAGCTTTGCCTTCCAGAAATTCAAGAGATGCCCCTCCGCCGGTTGAAACATGAGACAACTTATCTGCAACTTTAAATTTTTTCGCGGCTGAAGCCGAATCTCCGCCGCCGACAATTACTGTAGCCTGCTTTAAATTAGCCAGGCATTCGGCTAAAGCTTTCGTGCCTATTGCATAATCTTCTTTTTCGAAAATACCTACGGGGCCGTTCCAGAGAACAGTTTTTGCCGACTCTAGCTCTTTCTTAAAAAGCTCAATGGTCTTCGGGCCTATATCAACACCCAGGAAACCTGCGGGTATATTATCAACTGTTTTTTTAACTTTCGGGTTTTCCAGATTATCGATAACCAAATGGTCTATAGGTAAAACTATTTTTACTTTTCGCGTTTGCGCTTCTTTTAAAATATTTTTCGCTACATCAAGCTTGTCTGCTTCAACGCGGGAATTACCCACATCTTCGCCTTTGCTTTTAATAAAGGTGTAGGCCATTGCTCCGCCAATTAATATTTTATCTGCCTTTTTCATCAAATTGCTTATCACTTCAATTTTGTCGGACACTTTCGCTCCGCCTAAAATTACAACGTAAGGCTTGCTGGGTGAAAGAGCCGAAGAAAGATACTTGACTTCTTTTTCAATCAACAGGCCAAGGCATGATGGAAGAAATTTTGCGATAATTGTAGTTGATGCGTGAGCGCGGTGCGCTGTACCGAATGCGTCATTTACATAAACATCCGCCAGCGAGGCAAGTTGTTTGGCGAATTTTTCATCGCCTGCTTCTTCTTCTGCGTGGAATCTTAAGTTCTCAAGAAGAATAACTTTTTTGGAGCTTGCATCAATTTTCTTCTTTACCTCATCGCCGACGCAATCATCAAGTTTTTCGACATCCTGGCCTAAAAGCTGCGACAACTTCTTCGCAACCGGATTCATAGAGAGTCCGGGGACAACTTTACCGTCCGGTCTGCCCAGATGGCTCATAAGAATGAGTTTTTTTGCGCCCTTTTCAAGAACATATTTTATCGTGGGCAGGGCTTCTTTTATGCGTGTATCATCGGTAATATCTCCTGTTTTTTTGTCGAGCGGTACATTGAAATCAACGCGCATAATTACAGTCTTGCCCTTAAAATCCATGTCTTTGACAGTTAATTTAGCCATTTACTACCTCGCCTTTGCTGAAAGCAAAAAATAATTAACTTTCTGTTTTTATAAACCTTTCTTAATCATCATATCGATGAGGTCAACTACCCTGCAGGAATAACCCCACTCATTATCATACCAGGCGATTACCTTAACGAAATTCCCGCCGATGACTTTTGTCATTTTCGAATCAACGGTAGCCGATGCAGGATAATGATTAAAATCTACCGATACCACCGGTTCGTCCGTGTAATCCAAAATGCCTTTCATTTTTCCAACAGAAGCCGCCTTAAGTGCATTATTTACTTCTTCGACTGTCGCATCTTTCTTCAACGTGCAAGAAAGATCAACGACAGAAACATTTGCTACAGGCACTCTCATGGAAAAGCCATCAAGCTTGCCTTTTAATTCAGGAATAACGAGGCCAATTGCTTTTGCTGCGCCTGTTGAAGTTGGAATCATTGAAATTGCAGCTGCGCGCGCGCGGCGTATATCGGGATGGGGCAAATCCTGGACTCTTTGATCGTTAGTGTAGGCATGTATTGTAGTCATCAAACCTTTCTCGATTCCCCAGGTATCATTCAAAACTTTCGCCACAGGGCCGAGGCAGTTTGTAGTGCAAGATGCGTTAGAAACTACATTATGATTTTTCGGGTCATACTTATCGTCATTTACGCCTATAACTATAGTTAAATCTTCGCCTTCAGCTGGAGCTGAGATTATAACTTTCTTGGCTCCGCCTTTTGTAATGTGGTTCACTGCGCCCTTAACTTCTTTTCCTTTTTTATTGACTCCGTCATTTTTAAGCGTAAAAAGTCCGGTTGATTCAACAACGATATCAACGCCTAGCTCTTTCCAGGGAAGTTCGCTTGGGTCTTTTTTTGCAAGAACTTTTATTTCTTTTCCATTTACAATTATAGAATCTGCGCCTGCTTTAACCTGGCCTCCGGGAAAACGGCCGTGCACAGAATCATATTTTAAAAGATGGGCGAGCGTCTTAGCGTCAGTAATGTCGTTTACGGCAACTAACTCTATATTTTTGGAATTTTTTTCCAAAATTGCGCGGCCAACCATTCTTCCGATTCTTCCGAAACCATTAATACCAACCTTGACTGCCATATTAACCTCCTATCAGATATATAGTGAATATTTTTATGGTGGTTATGCAGCTTCCCGTAAAAGTTTTGCTGCTAATTCAGGCGGAGTTCCTACCACATAAAACCCGCTTCCCCATTCAAAACCTGCAACACGCGATAATTTAGGCATTATTTCTATGTGCCAATGATACGAAAAATGCGCATCCGTATTTACCGGTGAAGTGTGTATTATATAATTATACGGGTGCTCTCCCAAAACTTTCTTAAGGCGGATAAGGGAGTCTTTCAAGATAAGAGACAATTTTTTGATACGCTCGTCATTTATTTCGCCAAAGTCCATGGAATGTTCTTTGGGTATAACCCAAACCTCAAAAGAAAACCTGCTGGAAAGAGGGCAAAACGAAACGAAATCTTCATTTTCGGATACTATTCTTTCCTTTCCGTTTTCTTCTTCGTAAGCAATCATATCGCAAAAAATACACCTTTCCCTGTATTCATAAAAATGCCTGGCTCCTTTTACCTCGTCCAAAACATTCTTTGGCACCATCGGAAGGGCTATAAGCTGCGAATGGCCGTGCTCTAATGATGCACCTGCTTCTGCGCCTACATTTTTGAATATTAAAAGATATTTAAAACGCTTGTCTTTTCTTAAATCAAGCGCGCGGGAACGATAAACTCTTAACATATACTGGACTTCAACATCCGTAAGCTCTGCTATAGTCTTAAAATGATGAGGGCTGTCTACAATTACTTCGTGGGCGCCCACGCCATTTGATACGTCATAAATGCCTATCGCACGTTTATCCAGGTCTCCTTCGATTTTTAAAGCCGGAAATTTATTGGGAACAACCCTCACTTTCCATCCTGGAGTGTTAGGCGCGCGCCAGGTCTCCGATAAAGCCTCTATCTCCGGAGGGGTCAGATGCTCGTTACCGTAGCAAAAAACACAGTCTTTTTCGCCTTTCCATTTAAAAGGCGTAAGCCCGTAATCTTTCGGCAATACAGGTTGTTCAGCATTTACCACAACCCAACGATTAACAATAGGATCTTTTCTTAAATCAGGCATAAATTTAATTAATAATTAGAATTACACTTTTGTTTCTGCCAAAAATTTCGCTGCTTCTTCCGGAAGTGTCGGGCAAATATAAAACCCGCTTCCCCATTCAAAACCTGCAACTCTTGTTAAACGGGGAGTAATTTCTATATGCCAATGATAGTCTTCTTCAATTGTTGACCAATAACCCGGATAAGGCCTTCTAAAAGGCGCTGTATGCACAACATAATTATAAGGAGGATCATTTAGCAAAACTTTCAGTTTAAGGAGAACTTTTTTAAATACTCTCGCGAGCCCGCCGATATTTTTATCGCAAACGTTATAAAAATCAGGAGAATGCTCTTTCGGAAGTATCCATATCTCGAAAGGAAAACGCGGAGCAAAGGGGACCATTGCCACAAAACCGTCTTCATCCAAAACGATGCGCTCTCCTTCGCTTAGCTCCTGGCGGATAATATCGCAAAAAACACACCGCTCGTGATAATTATAATAAGACTTTGCGCCTTCGAGTTCTTCTTTTACTCTTTTCAGGTTTACAGGTGTTGCAATGAGCTGGCTGCGCGCGTGTTTTATTCTTCCTCCGCCCGCATCCCACCCGTAATTTTTGAACGCTAAAACATATTTTATGCGACTATCTTTCCCTAATTCCCTGAAACGCAGGCAATACGTAGTTAAGACGTCTCTTACATAATCCTCGCTCAGGTCTGCCAAATTGTGTATATGCTCGGGAGTTTCTATTACAACTTCGTGGCTGCCTACGGCGTTTATTAAATCGTAAGGGCCTTTTCCTTTTTTCCAAAGCTCTACATTGGGAGTTAAGAAAGGCTTTTTGCTGGGGACAACCCTTACGCGCCAATTGCCCTGGTTATCTTTCACAGAAAATATTTCAGGAGGGGTCTGCTGCTCTTTGCCTTTACAAAAAGGACATTCTTTCTCGGCAGGAGCGGAATCAACATGAGAAAAATCCTTCGGCCTGCGCGCCCGCTCTGTTGAAATTATAACCCATCTTCCAAGAATGGGATCTTTTCTTAATTGTGGCATAAACGAATTGTTGTGTTCAGGCGGTCTTATACAATTATTTAAAAAACCTTTATGACCGGTATATTATAACAATCATAAACTAAATTGCAAGGGGATTATTTCCAATCGCCGGTTTAATAATCTATACAGTTTATCTTAATTCAACACAGCCAGTGCTATTAATAAACAAGCGTGATATTGAATTTTTTCTTTTCCTCGTTTAAGCTCTTGGGGAAAGGCGGAAAAGGCAATGCCTGTTCTATGGTTTTTAACGCATAGGTATTAAGTTTAAAATTATTGCTTTTTGTTATGCGGGGTTCCTCGAGAAGTGCTCCTTCCTGCGAAAGAGTAAATGCCACTTCCACTTCCCCCTTTTCCGTGCGCGGCCTGGTAGAAAGCGCAACTTCATTTATGCGGTTATTCACAAAATTGCAATAATCTTCCGCACGGATTTCTCCGGATAAATTAGTTTTTGGATTCACAATCCTGTCTTTAATTATTTCTCCGGAAACCATATTCACTACCGTACCGTTTTCGGGTTTTATTTCAGCAAAGTCCGTATAAGCTGTTTCGCCAGACATAATATGCGGCGTAAGCAGGATAACCAAATCCGTTTTTGTAATTTCATCGCTTGTGCTGCTAAAGAAATAGCGCAGCCCCGGAAGATCGCCAAGTATCGGGACTTTTTTTACTGTTTTTTTATGCTCGTCCTTGCGTAGCCCTCCTATGATTATGGTTACCCCGTCTTTCACCATAACAGTTGTTTCCGCTTCGGAAGAAGTAACAATAGGCACCTCTGTTTTTTTATCCTGGGAGATAAGCGTTCTGGTTTCTGCTGAGCTTACCTCTGGTTTTATTCTCATGGTAACGAAACCTTTCTCGTTAATTATCGGGGTTACAAAAAGCTTAATACCGGTTTCTACGAAATTAACCGTTTCCGCAGTAACGGCATTCCCTTCAGTTTGGGTTACGGTTGAAGTAATGTATGCGTCTTTTGTCCCGACAAGTATTTTTGCCTCCTGGTTGTTTAAAACCATAATACGCGGGCTTGAAAGTATTTTTGTATCGCCTATGGTGCGCAGTATATCCATTATTGCCTTAAATTCACCCGGACCCGTAGGCGTAGCTGTTGCCGTACTTAATATAAGAGCGCCTGTTGTATTTATCGGCAATGCCGTACTTGCCTGGAAATATTTCTTTATCCAATAATTCCAGTCAACGCCCATTTCAAATTTATCGGTCGGCTTTATTTCTACGACCTGCGCATCTATTAAAACTTGGGTAGTCTTTGCATCAAACGCGTTAATAACATCCGAAATTTCCTCTATTTTCTTGGGATAGTCAACAACCACTATTTTATTCGTACGTTCATCGAACCTCAAAGACCCAATACCTTTTGTAATTATCTCCTGTATCTTCGCGTTTAATTTATCTGCCTGCGCATAATTTAAGTGGAATACTTTCGTCTCAAGAGGCAGATCTGTTTCTTGGATAAACTTTTCCATCTCCTCTATTTTTTGCGAGCTATCAATCAAAGAAATAGTGTTTGAACCTTCATCAACGACAATTTTTCCTATGTTTGTTTTTATCTGGCCAAGCGCCCGGGATAAATCCGCAGCTTTGGCGTATTTTAATTTAATTGTCCGCGCTTCCTTTTTATCCTGAAAACGCTCGCCGTATAAAACTTCATAATCGCGCTGGGTCATAACGTTTATAATATTGCCCTTTTTTTCATAGGCAAGGTCGTTGCTTAAAATTACTATTTCAAAAGCATCCCATGGGTCTATGTTTTTTAAAAATAACGTTACCCGGCCGGTTACGTTTTTACCGACAACTATATTAAGCCCGCTTTTTGAGGCAAGCATTTTTAAAACATCAATTATGTCCATCCCTTTTATATCCAGTGAAATTTTCCCGGGCAATTCCTGCTGCACGCCAGGTGCCGCCTTGGCTAAAACAGGAGAAACCACAGTTTTCACTTGCGCAGGCTGGGGCTGTTTAACAAGTTCTTCAGTCTGCGATGTGTTTTCCTGCGGAGCTTGCGCACTTAAATCTTCCGGCATAAGCCCGGCGTCGTCTTCAGCAAAAGCCAAATTAAAAGAAAATATTGCCACGACGATAAGCGATAATAATTTTTTATTCATAAGTCCTCCTTCTACAAATAAAGTTCATACATTTGCCCTTCATAACTTAAAATTATTTTTCCGTCCTTTATATCCGCAAGCTGTAACTGCCCCATGAATTGCCCTTTTCTTAAATAATAAGTTTTTTGGGCTTTTTTATCCTCGATAATAGCCTGGGGCTCTTCGCCTGAAACTATTCCGACAAGATTTATATCTTTTATTAAGTCCGCGCTGGCCGTACCTATTGGTTTCTCCAAATCCACAGCAGCGCTTGAGAATATATTGCGCCCCTTTATCCCCAGAGAATAAAAATCGTAAGGCTTTATCGCTGTTACCTGCGCAAGAATTTCTTTTTTTTCCGGCAGGCGCTCTTTTGCCTCTACCTGCGGCAATTTGATTTTATTCGAAGTAAAAACAGGGTGCACAAGAGATACTACTAAATAAAACAACGATATAAAAAAAACAAATTTTATAATCTTATTAAAGGCTATGTACGGAAAATTTATCGAAAATGATTTTATATTGTGCTTTTTTGCCGGCGTAGCGCCCGAAACCGCCAAACCGGAGGGCTTTGTTTTTTTATCAGCCCTTATAAGCTTTAACAATTTTTCTTCCGGTAAAATACTATCTTTCATATTCCTGCCTTATGGTTATAAGCCGGCTTACGACTTCGGCATCGATTATTTCCTTATCGTGCATTACGAGCGTTTCCAAAGCATCATGGCAAATCATGGATATTTTGCGGGGATAGCCCTGTGTATATTCATAAATAAGCCTTACGGCTCCGTTGTCAAATAAAGGAACGTCCCTTCTGTAGCCTGCCTGCTTTAGCCTGAAATTTATCATTTGTTTTGTTTCAAATTCATCAAGCGGATTTATGGTGTATTTAAGAGCAATTCTGTCCATAAAGTTATTTATCCTTTTTATGCGCGGAAGAAGCTCAGTCTGGGCCATAATTACAAGCTGCAACAATTTATATTCGTTAGTCTCGTAATTGAGCAGGGTTCTTAAAACTTCCAGGCTTTCCGGAGTTATCTTCTGCGCTTCATCTATAAGCAAAATTATAGTTTTATTTTCTTCAACTCCTTTTTGGTAAAGGTATTTCTCAAGCGCTTCCTTAAAATCAAGCGTTGATTTAAATTCCGGGATTATGCCGAACATCTTTACCAGCGTATACAGGAATTGAAATTCCGATTTAAAATTAGGGTCCAAAATCATATGGAAAACATAATCCTGGTCGCCTTCAAAGGCTTGCAACAACGCCCGCGAAAGAGTAGTTTTTCCCGTTCCAACATCGCCGAGAACAAGACACAGGCCGCGGCGAAGCCTTAAAGCAATCTCAAGGCGTTTCAGCGCAGTCTCATGGCTCATTGAGTGGTATAAAAATTCCGGGTCCGGGCTTGTTGAAAAAGGTTCTTTTTCCAATTCTAATACCTTAAAGTAACTCATTTTTTATTTCCTTTATAGCCTTTCCGGTTCTGCGCAAATTTCTGATTTTTCTAAGTATTTGCACAGTCGAATCGTCAAAATATCTGAAACGCGTTTCAGGGCTTCTGCTTATTTCTCTGATAAGGCCTATATTAAGGTAATATTTAAGCGTATGTATGGAATATCCGGTTATTCTTGCCAGGTCTTTTATAAGGTAAATTTGATTCATTTTTCTATTGTTCTTTTAAGCAAAACTTATTTTGAAATAACCGGCTGACTGATTGTAAACATCGCCTCAAGCGCTGCCATGTTAGGCTTTGCCGTAAATTGCAGGCGGTTTATTTTAAGTAAAAACAAGGATGTCTCGGCATCATAGATAAATTTGGTATATTCATCCATAGAGCCTTCCGTGCGCAGTTCCACAACAACCGCATCTCCTCTGGATTGCGGCTGCGGCCTTATATCGATAATCCTGACGCCGGCGGATTTTGCAATATTTTCAAGGGCAGCCATAACAACGACCAGGTTATCTTTGGTATCTGTGGCTGGACCGGAATTTTCCGAAAATCTGCTGTATTTGTTTTGTATTTCGTTTTTCCGGGCTAAAAGCGTCAGGTATTTTTTTAATCTTATTTTGCTTAAATTTATCTCGCCTAAAAGAGTATCGTATCTGCCTAAAACAGGGGCAATTATAAAATTAAAAGTTATACTGAAAAATATTATCCCTATTGTTATATACAGTATTATTTTTTCTCTTTTTTTAAGTATGCCGTGCATATTATTTTTTCTTTAGACAAACTATCTCAAAGTCGATAATTTCACCCGTCTGCGTTTTCTTCTTTGTTGCGTAGCGCAGTTTGGAAGTAAAATTTCCGAAGACTTTTGATTTTTCAAGGGTTGAGACCAATTCAAGCACGTAATTTAATTCGGGGCTCTGCCCCCGCAAGGAAATTTGCTTGTCATCCTCATACGCAAAACTGCTAAGAAAAATATCCTTAGGCATCACTTTATGAAGTTCATAGAGCACTTCCAGAGCCTTAAGCCTGTATTTCGCCTGGGACTCAAGGGTGCTGAAACGCCGCTCGAGCTCTTCAAGCGTTTTTGCTTCTTGCGATATTTTTCCCAATTCTATTTTGAGCCTATCCCTGTAGTGTCTTTTATTGTTAAGGTCTTTTGTCACGGCCAAAGTAAGCATTAAAACAGCAAGCAATACCGTAACTGATGATTTTATAAATTCTTTTTTCTTAGCGTAACGCAGCCGCACTTCTTTTACCTCTTGCGGCAGGATATTTAATTCGGCGGTTATCTCCTTTAAGCCAAGCCCTACAAGGCCCGCTGCGGAAATGCCTGCGGTTTTAATTTTTTCGCTTGGCGCAGGCGGGAAAAATTTGCTGCCGTAGTCAAAGAGTTCTGCCGGTAAAGATGTATTGGCTGATAAACTTTGCGCGGAAATATTTTTATTCGTGAAGATAACCACCCGCCCAACTGCCACCTGGCCTGTTTCCTTTAAATAAGCGGCGCTTGTTTTCTTTATTTCTTCTGCCAATATATTTTCCAAATTATTTTCCGCAGAAAACTTGAATGACCGGCTGAAAAAAAGTTTTTTCTGCGCAACGACTATCAACTCCGCGTAATTATCGTCTATATCGATAACCATATTTGCGTTGGTTTCCTTTTGCTCTATTTCATTATACAAATTGCATAGTCCGTATGAATTTAAAATAATAGAAAATTTTTTTATCCCCAGCGAGTTTAAAAAAGAGAGATAACCGGAAATGACATCTTTATGGATAATATTTAAATTAACGTGGGAATAACCTTCCTTATCCGTTGAAATAATTTGATAACCTGTAATTAATTCCTGCGGCGGATACGGAAGATACTTTGACGCCTGGAAAGGTATTATTTTTTCTATTTCTGCAGGCAGCCGCGCAGGCACTTTTATGTACCTGCAGGTTGCCTGGTATCTTGGCAGGGAAAGTATTATCTGGTTATCGTTATAATTCAATTTTTCAAAAAGCGATTTTGTTTTTTGCAATAATTCTTTATCGTTAAGGCCGGAGGAAAGCCGGATAGATTCAAAATCAATAAATTCCCTCTTATTTAAAACCGGCCGGCATTTTATAATTTTTAAATAGTCTTCGATAACCTGGATTATAAAAATGTCGTTTTTGTTTTTCTTTTGTTTAGGTAGTTTTGCCATAATTTTTAGTGTATATCAGCTAATCTCATTTTTAATCCTGATGCCAGTATACAATTTCATTTTTATCGCGGTTAAAAACTACGTTTACCTCTTTGGATACTTCCTTGACGGCTGCGCGGGCATTGATTCTAAAATAATTTGATTTGACGCCCAGAAATGCATTTATTTTATTCCAGAGGGAAAGCTCGGCAGTATCAAAAGAAGCGTCAAAGCTGATACTGCTTATATCCTTGAAGAATCCTTTATCTTGCCGCAGTTTTATAATTTTTTCTGCAATGGTTTTCGCGGCGGCATTTTCTTCCTCGTTTTGCGCATATGCTTTGGCGAGAACAAAAAAAACATCTTCCTGAACCGTGTTGATATTTAATTTTCCACCGCTATAAACCGTAACAAAATCTTCTATGTTTTTATACGCATCCTGAGCTTTCGGCCTGTCTTTATAAAAATACTCCAAAACCAAAAGAAACTCTTCGTTGGTTGAAAGAGGCGAGTTTTTGAATATTTTTTTCTCCTCCCCTGCCTCTATGCTTGAGCTGGTCCACTCTTTAAGCAATTTAGAAAGTTCTTTTGCGTCTATGCCAAGCCCTTTTGAATTAAATAGCTCTTCCATCACTTTAGGGCTGGAATTATTTATATCTATTTTGCTTTGCTCATCTTTTACGCCGTATATTTTTCTGCCTTCGCCATCAACATAACTTACGGTACAGAATTCTGTTTCATTTTCATCCGGAGAAATTTTGCTAAATATCTTTTCGTTGTCAGCCCAGCTTTCCGAAAAAGCATCATAGGCGTTTGCGTCTTCCTTAAGCTCATATATTGCGCGGTTTATGCCGGCTTTCGCGAGAAAGGCGGCTAAAAGATTGTTTTTTTGGTAACCAGAAAGTTTTAACGCAATTTGAGCGCGAAAACCCAGGCTTAAGGCAAATATAACAAGCAAACTCAAAACCCACGAACTTATTAATAAAATTGACGCTTTTCTCTGCATAAAACTACTTCTCTTTTGCGTAAGGCGAGGTAGCCTGCGCTAAAGGTATTATTTTTGTAAATTCGAGCATTTTTTGCTGTTTTGCTTCTGTGCTTATAAGTACCAATTTAATTTTTACTGCGAGCGGCAATTGTTCTATCTGCCCTTCTTTCTGCGGCCAGGTATTTTGCCAGAGAATATCTTTTTTTTCTCCTTCACCTATATACGCATATTCGAAATCTATATCTTTGATGCTGTTTGAAAAATCCTGCGGCGATACATTTTCTTCTTCCGTAAGCGCGGCAAGGCCGCTATATGCCGTGCGCTTTAAGGTAGCGCCCTCAAGCTGATATTTTATGCGGCATAAATTAGTACGCTCTTGTTCTTTATCGTAAATTTGCGATACATTAAAAAAATCCAGAGCTTTTGCGCTTCCCTTAAATAAACTTGATTCTTTTGAATACACAAAAGAATTTTTTAAGTCTGCTTCGAGCTTGTTTAGAATTATGCGGGCCTCCTGATAGCTGCCAAAAGCGGAATCTATTTTTTTATAAGCCAGAATACCGGTATTAAACGCTGAATAGACGCTTAAAATAACCACGGTGACAATCGTGACTGCAATCAAAAGTTCAATAAGAGTGAAACTTTTTTTATTTCTGGAGCCCCATGGGTAAAACCCATGGTACCTTGCAATACACAACGTGAGGCGGCGTTTTGCTCTTTGATTATCCACGGGCGCAGCCCGTCGTGTTATGGCAATAGGAATAATATTCATTTGGTCAATTCTCCGGCGTAAGATACGTTGAAAAATCAACGCTATAAGAATTTCGTTTATCCCTGAGCCAGGCAGCAGAAATATTTAATTTGCTAAGGCTCTTTATGGTTGTTGGTAAAATTTCATATTTGGTGCTAAATTCTCTGCTTTGAATATTCACTGTTTCAAGCCCTGAATTTTCCAGGGAAATTTTTTGTTTTTGCGCTGCCTCAACCTGCCAAAGCTTGTCTTCCGCAAGATATGAAGCCAGCATAATATTCTGGCTTAAGTTTGCCGCAGAAAGCGAAGTCATAAAACTGCGGAATACAAAAACAATGCCTCCCGTAAGGATTGCAACCGTAATCAGCACCTCAATCAGCGAAATTGCTTTACGTTTTTTCATTTTATCTGTATGGTTGTACCGGTTCCGTTTAATACCAGTGTCATTTCTTTTCCGGATTTATTTTTAAAAACTATTTTTGTATTGTCTATGCTTGCGTCCGGATAGAAAAATATGCTTGTTCTGCCCGCTGGCTCGATAGAAGAAATTTCTGTATTTAACGGCATCATATACGCCTTTTTAAACCTGCCGGTTAAGAGAATAAATTCCGCATTTTTATTTTTATATTTAGCAGAAAAATGCGTTCTATCGGCACCCTCTACAATATCCAGGCAATATACCCGGCTGCGAGACACAGCGGAAACCTGCAGATATTTTGCAAGATAGTAAATATCTTTGACAAAACTATCCAGCTCAAAGTTGTTATGAGTAATTTTTAAATTAGGTATAACCAATCCGGATAAAATACCGATAATTGCTATAACAATGAGCAGTTCTACAAATGTAAACCCTTTAATTTTTCTGCTGGCCTTCGGCCTTCGGTCTCTTATCTCATCAATTGCATATATCATCATCTGTTTTCGCCTCATCCTGGCCCTTGCTGCATAACTTATAATCTTTGCCTTCGCTGACTTCCAGGCTATATTCGTATTCTCTTCCCCAGGGGTCTTTGGATGATTTTTTTAGGTATGGCCCTTTCCAGCCGGAAACTCCCGGGTCAGTTTTCAGGTCGCTTAAAGCATTTGGGTAGCGGCCGACGTCCATTTCATATAAATCCAGAATAGTTGCCAGGTTAGAATCAACATCAGCTCTGGCAACGGCAATTCTTGCCTGTTCTGAACGGCCTACCAGCCGCGGCATCACCATTGCTGCAAGCACGCCGATTATAATAACAACCAGCATCAATTCAATTAAAGTAAAACTTCTGCGCTTCATTAAATTTTTATTATTGCTCATAGGACTCCTTTTTATTTTTTGCTGATGCCTGCTTTTCCATCCACTCGCTATCGCTATCCAAGTAGAGAGTAAAAATCATTTCAAACAAATCATACAATATAAAAAACATTGGTAAATTGGCTGCTTCTGCTTTGTTCTGACTTTAATCGCCGATATTTAGAAAGGGTTTTGGCCCTATTTTGCGATAAGGTTAATTTGAAATATCGGTAAAAGCATTGATAAAACTATAAAACCGACAACCACACCCATAATTAGAATTATGATTGGTTCAATGAGCCTGCTGATTGCTTTAAGCGAACGGTCAACATCTTTCTCGTATTCGTCGCCAACGCGCATAAGAGCTTTCTCAAGGCTTCCTGCTTCTTCGCCAACTGCTACTATATTTGTTACAAAAGAAGGAAAAAGTTTTGAGCCATCCAGGCATTTTGAGAAACTCGATCCGCCGCTTATCTGTTCCTTAAATTTACCAAGCTCATCCTTTAAAATTTGGTTTCCAATTGTGGCAATTGTGACGTTTAATCCTGACAAAACAGGAAGGCCGCTTGAAGCAAGAAGAGAAAGCGTGCGGGACAGTCTCGTAATCTCGCTTTTAAGAACAATTTCTCCCATTAAAGGAATTTTTAATTTAAAACTGTCTATAAAAAGTTTTCCCTGGTTGGTTTTAGCTGTACGTTTAAAGAAAAAAACAAACAGGAAAATCACAGCAAAAATTGCCCACCAGTAATGGGTAAAAAATCCTGAAACATTTATGAGTATTTTTGTAGGAATGGGCAAATTTTGGCCTAAATCCTCAAACATCGTAACCAGCTTAGGAATTACAAAACCCATAAGCACTGCAACGGTAAGTGCTCCAACTACAGCAATGAAAAGCGGATAAGTAAGGCTGGCACGGAGAGATGCCCTGAATTCTTCATCCTTTTCGATAAATTGCGCAAGGCCCTTGATTACTTTTTCCAAATTTCCGCTTGCTTCACCTGAATGTATAATTGAAGTATAAAGGCTTGAAAAAATATTGTCATAAAAAGCGAGGCTTTCGGAAAAAGATTTTCCGTCTTTAATTTTTGCGCTTACGTCAGAAAGCGCGGCTTTAAAATATTTATTCGAAGTCTGATTGGTCACTATATACAGGCTATCAAGAATATTTACGCCTGATTCTATAAGGCTTGAAAACTGGCGGGTAAAAATTACCAGATCTTTTCTTGAAACTTTCTTAAAACAACTCTTTTGTTTATCCAGGTAAGTATTTTCCGGCTTAACCGATACGGGAAAGTAACCCGCCTCGAGCAATTTATTTATAACTGCCTGCTCTGATTCAGCCTCGATAGCCGATTGCAATAATTCCCCTGGCTGCGATTTTGCGGTGTAGATAAATTTCGGCATTCTCTACTCCCTTTTTCGTAAGCCCACCTTAATCCCCGTCCTTCTGCACTACCCTGACAACCTCGGCAAAGGTAGTAACACCCTGCCAAACCTTTCTCAAACCGTCCTGACGAAGGGTATGCATTCCTTCAAGGATTGCTTTTTGTTTTATCGCCTGAGCCGATGCTCTTTTTAAAACCATATCTCTTATTGACTCCGTCATAACCAAAATCTCATAAATAGCGGTTCTTCCTTTATAACCGGTAAACCTGCATTCCGGGCAGCCTTTACCTTCATATAATTGCATATCTTTTTTTATGATGTTCCCGGCTCCTATCTGCCCTGCTACCGCCTCTCTTTTATGCTCATCTAGCAAGGCTTTACAGTTTGGACAAATTACCCTGACAAGCCTCTGCGCAATAAGGCATTCAAGGCTTGAGGAAACAAGGAATGGCTCTATGCCCATATCCAATAATCTGGTTACTGCGCCTGCTGCATCATTGGTATGAAGCGTTGAAAATACAAGATGCCCGGTTAAAGCTGCTCTTATTGCAATTTCGGCTGTCTCATAGTCTCTTACTTCGCCTACCATCATTACATCGGGGTCGTGGCGCAGTATTGAGCGCAGAGCGGTTGCGAAGCTGAGGCCTATTTTTGGAAAAATCTGAATTTGATTTACCCCCCTTAATTGGTATTCAACAGGGTCTTCAATAGTGATTATTTTCACATCTTCTGAATTTATGTGCGATAACGCTGCATATAAAGTTGTGGATTTTCCGCTGCCGGTCGGCCCGGTTACAAAAACTATTCCGTGCGGTTTTTTTATCATTTCTTCTATAGTCTTTAAATCCTTATCAAGCAACCCTAAGCTTTCCAAATTAAGAAAAAGCTTTGAACCCAATATCCTCATATGCACAGTTTCACCGAACGTTGTGGGTATTGTCGATATACGTAAATCGAGCTCTTCCTCTTTGATTTTTATCTTAATACGCCCGTCTTGAGGGAGCCGGCGCTCTGCAATATTCATCTGCGCCATAACTTTTATACGCGAAACTATCGCCTGGTGAAAATGTTTTATAGCTTCAGGTATATTTATGTTATAGAGCACGCCGTCTATCCTAAAACGCGCGCGCAATTCATCGTAGAATGGCTCAATATGTATATCGGTAGCCCTGTCTTTAACAGCTTCGAAAAGTATCTGGTTTACGAATTTAACTATTGAGGCGTCCTGAGAAAACGAGGCGATGTCTTCTATCTTTTCCTTCTCTTCTGTAATCTTTTCCGATGGCGTTTGCGCAATAATTTTTTCCAAAGTATCAGCGCCAACGCCGTAATATTTCCTTATTGCCTCCTCTATTTCCGGCTCAGCAGAAAGCACAACTTTTACATCAAATCCGGACAACAGCTTTATATCGTCTACGGTTCGCACATCAAGAGGGTTAGCCATGGCTATTGTTATGGTTTGATTTTTAAACTCTACGGGAATTATTTTATAGTGGCTGGCAAATTTGGCAGGTATTTTGTTGATAATAAAAGGGTCTATAATTTTATCTCTTAAATCAACATAAGTTACGCCTAATTGTCCGGCAAGAACTGCAAAAATATTTTCCTGCGATGCAAAACCCAGCTTGGCCAGAATTTCACAAATAAGCCCGCCGTAGTTTTTCTGCTCCAGCAAACCTGTCTCTAGCTGCTCCTGGGTAATTATTTCCCTATCAACAAGAATTTTTCCGACAAAAACTTTGTCTTTTACTGGCATAATGGCTTAAATATAAAGGGCCGGCATATAGCCTTAAACCTATAAAAACGAGTGTGGTTTTGGTATAGCATAGATTTGATGATTTGTCAAATTTATTTTATTTTTTGTCAAATTATGTTTTTAAGGCAACTCCTTCATTCCAAGGTAGGATATAACTAGTTCTATTAAGGGTAAATTGGCGGGTTCTACGCTCTATTGACTTTTATCTACGGTATATTAGAACAAAATCCGGGCGGAAAATGTTTTTTCCTGCCCGGATTTTGTATAGGCCCATAATTCCTCAATCTTATTTCGGTGTAACTAAATTACAAATATTATTGTTACCACCAACACAAGTAAAGCTTCCATTAGCTCTAATCTGTAACGTATATGCGCCATAACTATTACTTTCAGCGTTTCTGGTTGCTGTGGCCACTATAG
>Ga0265297_10002876_pt1 | contig 33168 bp, 31 predicted proteins | sample Munlanlwell13791_FD_192502 | JGI IMG/M metagenome (GOLD analysis project Ga0265297, IMG submission 192502) | Leachate microbial communities from a municipal landfill in Southern Ontario, Canada - Leachate well 137-91 | ecosystem: Engineered > Solid waste > Landfill > Unclassified | place...
TAACCTCCGCCCAAAACAAAATCCTTGATCTTTTTGGATACAGCAAGTTTTAATTGCGATACTTTATCAAAGCCCCACCTGCGAGCAGTTTCTTCATTTTCCCTTTGTTCTTCCTTATACCAGGCAGCATGCTGATAACCATACCAAAATTTACCCATCTGCCCGGTAAAATCTTCATGATGCAAATGAAGCCAATCATAGAGGGGTAATTTATTCTGAAGAACTTCATCATCATAAATAACATCGTATGGGATTTCAGCGTAGGTAAGCACCAAGGTAACTGCGTCATCCCACGGCTGTTTCGTTTTAGGGGAATATACGGCAATTTTAGGAGCTTTCTCAAGTTGAACAACTTCCATATTCACTTCCGGGTGTGCAATTTCACTTAAAATCTTCTGATATTGGACATCAGCGATCACCTCAAAGGATACATTTCTGATCTTACATTCATTCTCGAAAAGCTGAGAATATGGAAAAGCAAAGCTGCCTCCCCTGTAATTCAGGAGCCATTCTGCCTTTATATCATGAGTAAGCACCCAATAAGTAATTCCATAAGCTTTCAGATGTTCTTTTTGGGAGTCATCCATAGGTAAAAGGATCATCGCAGGATAAATCCTGAATGCCATTGATATTAAAACTCCAATCAGGAATATCTTTTTTAACATTCTGCTTATGAAATTAGTGAATCAATTTCAGATCAAAAGGTTTGCCAATAAGCTCAAAGGTGCAAAGCACTATAAACCAAGGAACCTTTTTATCTCGGAAAAATACTTTCCTTTATCAGTTATAAATGTTGTTGTGTGTTGGGCACCTTTTACTTCGTAAATCGCAATAAGGCTTTTTTGCAGTTTATAGAGTTCTTTCATGTCCGTTATTGTGAATAATTTATCATCCGTACCGCAAATCAGTAAAATCCCTTCCAGATTGGTAATTTTCTTTTCCAATGCAAATAAGGGTTCCATCCAGGTTTTATCGAAACCCAAGGGCATCATTGGTTTCTGATTCCCTGATTCAAGAAACCTTTTCTCAGTCACTTCAAAAGACAAGTAAGGAGAATCCGCAATCACTTTGCTTACTTCAAAGCGGTTTGCAGCCAGACCTATTGAAAGCCCTGCACCAATTCCCATACCATATAAATGAACTGTTTTCATGGAAGGATACTGTTTGAGCATATAATCAAGCACTCCTTCCAGATCTTTCTGAAACTGACTGTAAATAAAGAATTTAGGATTAATAGGGAAATCATCACTCTTTCCGTAACCCCGGTAATCATAAGTGAGCACATTATATCCAAGGGATAGAAAATTTGACGCCAATTCGAGCAGATCTGCCATATTTCCATCACCATCATCGCTAAGAATGATGAGTTTTCGGCTTTGTTTGTCGGTAGCATTAAACAGCCATGCCTGTAAAATCATGTTATCCGATGTTTTTATGCGCAAATTATTGTAATTCATCCCATAATCAGCAGGTGTAGCGGCATATTCCCTTTCGGGATTTAAAGCAAAACCGGCATAAAAGCATCCTGTAAGTATTAAAATTAAAAGAGCATTCTTCATAAACATAGCATTATTTTTTTGTCAATTTATAATCTTGATCGAAATTGATCTGTTATCCTGTATAATCCGGACAATATATATTCCGCTGGCTTGGCCGTTCAGGTCAAAAATCAGATTTCCGGAACCTGATTCATTTATATTGGCAGTTACTTCTTTTCCGTTTAAGTCAACTACCCTGAAAGCTGAAATATTTCCACCGTAACAAATTTGAAAATGTCCGTCAGCTTGCCGCATTATTCGAAAATCAGGTTGATTGTTCATAATAAAAGAAGTATTTATTTCCACCGTATCCAATGAGGATTTTGCATTATAGCAGGATGAAGCAACCACATGAGTGACGATGTAGGTATTATCACTGAGGTAGGTATGTACCGGATTCGATAATTGAGATGAATCGCCATCCCCGAAATACCATTTATGCGCCACTTGTGTTGATTGCGAAAGTGAGGTAAAGTTGACCATTTTATGATTCCTCTCAAATGTAAAATCAGCAAAGGGGACATTAATCCTGAGGTTCCAGGTATCAATGCTGTCGAGGACAGCCATTTTTGCAGCCTCCTCCAGTTTTAGCATCTTTACCGGATCAATACCAGCACTATATCCGGAGTTGGACGGATCATCCGCGAAGATGGAGGCATAAAATACACAGGCAGCCAGAAAGATTCCCATTTGCCCCGGATGATGATCTTCCGGTGAAGCATAAAGCTCCGTGTACCAGTCCTCATTTGTTCTGATCTGCTTCCAGGCCATTCCCACTGGAGCAACAATGGCAGAATTGCTATCGGCCAGCAGCTTATAATTTCTGCGTATCCTCGTTTGCATCTTCAGATAGGTGTCATCGGGAAAATTGGCCTTATCCCCATTGATATAACCGTAGGTCATGAAGAATACGACTTCCGTACACGGATTTTCTTCCCTGATCACCTTGCTGATCCTTTTTGCTGCCTGATAACTGTAGAACTCAAAGTAACCCTGATCATAACCGGGATAAAAACCACTCACGGCACTGTTTTCCTGTAAAACCACATAATCCCATTTCCGTTCATTCAGTTTGTTACGCAACATTTCAACAGAATTACTGTCTTTTACGTATTCGCGTAACAATTGTCCGTTCCAGTAAAAATCAGTTTGCACCGGCTTTCCTTTTGCCAGCGAAATTTCACGAAACATATCCGGTATTCCTGAAGCGGTGATGCTATTTCCAATGAACAGCACATTTTTAGGTTGAGCCCATGCATTAAGTGCGAAAAGAACCAAAAAAAGCAACAATAGTTTGATTTTCATATTATTCATTTTCAGTTTTACTTTGATGACAATACTGTTTTACTGCTTCTCCGAAAGAATGTCCGAAATCACACAGCTTTTTTAACATTTCTTCGGAGGGAAAGAACTTTATTTTCAGTGCATCCTGTGCGAAGCGAAGCTTAAGTGTGCTGAGTGCATTTACGATAATATCCACTCCTTCGCCACTCCATCCGTAAGAACCGAAAGCCGTAAAAAGCTTTCCCTTATCCCTGATGGGATTGATGGCACTGAAAAGGGTGTATATCTGCGGAAGAATATTCTGATTGAAAGTCGGAGAACCTACCACAAGAGCGGATGCAGAGGCGATCTTTTCGTTCAGGTAGAAAAAGTCTTTATCCTGAATATCACAGAGTTCAACCTGAAGATCTCCGTTTTTTTCAATGCCTTCGGCAATTTTTTCCGCCATTGTCCTGGTGTATCCGTATGCCGAAACATAAGGAATAAAGACTCTGTTCATTTCGGGCTCCCTGATTTGCAGTTCCTGACGTGCGTATTCGGCTGAAAGTTCAACGTATTTTTTCCAGTGTGACCTGAGAACGGGTCCGTGTCCGGGACAGATCATATCTATATCCAAATCCTGAATTTTTTCAATGGCTTTGAGCATGAAGCGGCTGAAAGGACGAAGAATGACATCAAAATAGTATTTGAAGGCTTCATCGAAATTGCCCACCTTATCGTCAAATAGATCGGGATGAGCGTAATGGGCCCCAAAAGAATCGCAGGTAAACAGAAGGCGGTCTTCTACCAGCCAGGTAAACATGGAATCGGGCCAATGCAGATTGGGAGCGCTGATGAATCGCAAGGTTTTATTGCCAAGGCTGAGCTCCTCCCCGTCTTTTACCGCTTTTGATTTAAACTCAAAGCCGACCATATCTGTAAGATAACGGATGGCATTACCGCTGCCCACTACGGTGGCATTCGGGGCAATTTTCAGCAAGTGTTTCAAACTGCCGGAATGATCGGGTTCGGTGTGGTTAAGTATGATGAATTCAATTTCTTCCGGATTGCTCACTGCCTTCACTTTGTCAAGATATTTTTCACTAAAAGCGGCCTTGGCGGTTTCGATGATGGCTTTTTTCTCTGCATTAATAAAATAGGAATTGTAGGTGGTGCCGAATTTGGTTTCCATAATCACGTCAAATACCCGCAGGTCGGGATCCTGAATACCTATCCAATGTATATTTTCCTTAATTTTAATGATGTCCTTTTCGTTCATTATTTACTGACTAATTTGTTTTAAAAGGGCACAAAGGTAGGGCAATTAAGCACTTTTTCCCAAATGTTTTTTAAGCCTGCTTCAGAAGATTATCCCTCATGATTCCCGCTTGTTGTTAACGAAGATGTCTTTTCAGTTGAACGAGTTCAGGATTACCTTCCCTTATTAGGTAGTTTGCCAGTTTCATAAAATTGGACAATTTGTTATTAATAACCCCATGTAAGTTTTTTGCATTATCGGGTAAGCCAAAGCCTGTAATATCAATATGGTGCTTCCTGCAAGTGTTGATTATATAATCTTCGAGTTTTCCTTTTAAAACCACAATCGTATTGTTGCTGCAATCGGTATAACATCTGGTAAAATCACTTTCCTCAACTAATCGTAAAGAATTTTCATAATCTGATCTGGCGCAACCCGGATCTTCATCCACCATAGCAAGATGACCGCTTACCCTCGTTAATGCATTAAAAATCCTTGAACGACCCTGATGGTGTGTGATGTTTCTTTTCCCGAATCCCAGTTTCAACACCAAAGTCTCATCGGGATTACATTCTACATGGATTTGTTTCATAGGTTGATAATCTTGTCGAAATTAAAAAACACATCAGAGGTCAGATTCAATACTTCTGATATTTGTTTGTCGTTGAGTACCGAAATTGTGGTTTCATAATTCTTCATTCGGGTAATACAAACATTGATGTCTTCTTTCTTTGATTTTTCGATCAGGCTCAACAGCAGATAAGGATTGTGTGTAGTAATAAAAAACTGATTGCTGTCGTCAAGAGCTATTCGCTCGGCAAGCAGCTTGGTATATACCGGAAAGGTGTTGCTGTCGGGTTCGTCAAATAAGATAATGCTGTCGTGGTTGCTGGTGATGGCAAGGGTATAGAAGATGATACGTTGCAATGTTTCGGAAATGGCAAAGTATGGGAAAGAATATATTTCGTCATCCACTAATTTGCTTGCCTCAATTTCTTTTTCTGTTGGTTTCAATGTCAGTTTCAACCCCTTGCTTTTCATGAAATCAGATACCCATTTTTTCAGGTCTTTATTACTGAGTAATAAGGAGGGAAGGTTGTCGCCATGTGGTGGCATTAAATTGTGTGAATAACCGAGCTTAAAACCTGACAGGTGTCTGTACTTGTAATAGCTGATATTAGTAATATCCGGATTTGATATTGAAATCATTTTCCCGGTATGTTCCATTAGAATTTGTGAAGGGTGTTCCTTTAAATAAGGAGAAATCAAGTAAAAATGATCATCAGTGAAAGTATTTTCAGGGTTTCCGTAGCGAAGAAGGGACTTGCTTTCATCCAGATTCACTTCAATTGCATTATGTACCTCAAAATCGAAGAACAGATCGCCAATTGTTTTATATCTGAACATATTTTTGTTCAAAGAATCATCTGTAATATTCTGACTCAGCAATGCCAGTGCTTCAATAATGTTACTTTTTCCGCTGTTGGGTTCGCCAATAAAGACATTCAGTTTTTTACAATTCAAAGCCATATCTTTTATAGACTTGAAATTCCTGATATTTAAAGACTGTATCATAGTCATTTTTATTGCAAAATTACAAAAAACACCCTTTAATGATTTTATGTTCAATAACTTTTCTTTCCTTGTTACTCGGGCAAATGATTATTTTTGCTTTATTATTTTTGATATTAAACGCTGTTGATGGCAAAGAAGAAAAAGAAAATCCAAAACCTGATGCAGAAAAAGAATCAGGCACAACAAAGGAAAGAATTTTTTTCGGTTTTCAAGAGGCTCATGGAACTGGCAGGCAGTCCTCACGGATTTTCGTATTTGCCTGCACATAAACTCGAAGAAATATACAATACGAGAGCTTTGTCCGTCAGGATAGAAAAGACTCCTGATTTCATCTTGTATAATAGCGACTTTAAAAAAATAGCAGCCAGTCTGCAAAATTATCTCAACGGCACATTTATACCTTTTTTTGTAGGGGAAACTCGTATCAGTTTAAAGGCTTATTTTTCGATTGTTTACTACTTTGAACTTTTTGTTCAAATGATCAAAGATGATGATTTTGAAAAAGCAAAGCTATTAAAGGATGAACTGAAAGTTTTTACTGACACTATTGAAAAGCGGAAAAATGAAGCAAGTATTACTTTACGTAAGTTAATGTTAGCATGGACATCCATGCTCACTGATGTCAAACATTTTTTTGTCTGGTACAAATATAGTTGGCGCTTCGAAGGAATACATCCCGTCAATATTTTTACAATTTGTATCGAAGAGGCTCATAAGATTGCTGTTACTATTGACGGTAATACACGTCCTGCATACAGACTGGGTTATTGTCTCAGGGAGGACAGTTATATTTGGCACAAAATTAAACCTGCTGCATTTAAATTCAGAGGATTGCTTTCTGAAATGCCAATGGATGTTTACATACAGGAGCATGCATTGCAGCGCCTTATAGAACGACTTGATTGTATTCCGCATTTTTGCTTTAATTCCTATCTGGCAGGCACATTAATGGTACCATTTGAGGTGATAGAAGCGGGTGACAACCGCAATCTTGTCGCTTTTTATACTGCCGGCATTAAAGCAGGTTATCTCGTTACCAGTGTTTATGAAGGGGTTATTTTAATACGCTCTTTTCTTTTTCTGACTATGGACAACACCCCCGAAGGTAAAAAACTTGCTGAAATTACCGGTTTGCAAAAAACAGACAAACAATTTCTGCATATTGACAAGCAAAGCACCTTTATTAACTCCGATATTGCCGATAATTCCAACCTCAAAAAGATCTTTATTGATGCAGGCTGCGAAAGCCTTTTTAAATTGAAAGATGAATTCACCTTGCTTAGTGACAATAAACTGTCTATTGCTGATAAAATGGCTCTTTTCCTTGGAATTTCTGATCAGGGAGAGGACACTCAGGAATTAGTATAATTGGCTATTAATTTTTAACATGAAGTCTTTGACCTGATTCAACATTCAAGATAAAGTCCCTTACCCATAATACCGATTGGTTATCTTCATCTTTCCAAAATATTTTGACCGCAAACATGAATTCAGTTCATTCTTGAGGGTAATCCATAATATATCCCCTACCTTTGCGTTCTGCTTTTATCCAAACAGTTTAACAAGAACATGATGAAAAAAATATGCCTTTGCTTAATGCTCTTTTCTTTTGCTACTGTTGCTTTTACCCAGGAAAAAGACTCGAAATGGCAGATGAATGTCTCCTGGAGTTACTCCTGGTTTTTCAAAGACAGCAAAATCATGAAGCTGAATTCGAAAGGACTGATCTACGAAATGACTACCCTTCCCTGGAGCCCTTTGGGTATTGGTATGCAAAGAACCGGTTCAAAAGATGTTGTGATTGGTTTTGGAATCACCAACCTGAATTTTGATCTCGGAACAAGCAGGATTATATCTGATACTGCCGGAAATCCACACTCAGGCTTTGAAACCCGATCTCTATTTGCATCCTTTTATTTTGAAATGAGTAAAGAGGTTTTTAAAAAGAAAGAGAATCACAAACGTTATATCGGATTCGGTATTTATCCTGATATCGGGTATCAAACATTTAATACTTTAATTTCGACTGTTTTTCCTGTAAATTGTTTTACTTCGGGTTTTAACATTGCCTTTGTTCCCTCGGCTATTTCCAGGTTGAATGATAAGCTTTCTTTGATGGTTTCGCTTCCTGTTTCTCTGTTTCACCTGAATTACAGCAGAGGCAGGATTGAAGACCCCTCACTCCCTCCTGCATCGCAAATAACTTCTTCAATTGATATTAAGACCTTTCCCTTTTACATCCGGCCAACATTGGCATTGGTTTTTTAAAGCTTTATTGATAATTTTGTGTACCTTATAACACGCTAAAAAAAATGAAAAAACTTATTATTGTAACCATCGCCCTGATGATCTGCTCAGGTGTTTTGGCTCAGCGGTATTACGGCATTTATTACCATACACCCTATTCCCCTGTGGATAAGGATTTACTGAAGGAATTCAATGTGTGCGAATTTACCTCCCTGTATCTGAATGGTAAAAAAGAATCAAAAGGATACCAGATAAACGGAAAGTACTATTTAAATACCGAAGGAAATATTTCACGGATTGAGTATTACGCAAAGGGCAAACTGAGCTCATTCTATGTTTACACTTATAACGAAGCGGGATTGATCACCACTATTTACGATTCAACTGCCAGAGACAAATGCAGAAATCGCAGTGTTTACGAATTCAACCCCATGAATATGATCGTTCGCTACGATCATTATAAAAATGAGGAACAAAACCCATCCTATTACAGCATTTCTGAATACGACAGCAGCCGCCCGATCCGGACCGATACTTATAAAAAAGGGAAACTGACTCGTTCCAGTGTTTACACCTATTATCCCGATCGCACCCTTGAAAAATTCCAGATATATAATGGCAAAGGGAAACTGAAGCATACTACCTCCTATGCTTGCCGTCCCGAAGGGGAAAAGATCAGTCCGCACAAAGACACTACATTGGTTTGTAAGATAAGCGAACGAGATACCAGCGGAAATTTGCTGGAGGTTTACGAATACACAAACGAGAAGAATAAAAGAAGCAAGTACATCTTCGTATATACCCCTGACACGCTGTTTTTTGAAAGCCGCACTTACAATGACAAAGATATTCTCACTCATCTGACCGGATACATCCCGCATAAAAGAACCGGCATAAACTACGGCAGTAAAATACGCTATTCCTACAGTTACAATAAAAAGGGTAAATTCACCTATTCCACGGTATATACCTATGATCCCGAACAAAGATTGCTTGAAAAACAAAGTTATAAAGGCAAAAATGGTGAACCGGTGCTTGAATCCCTTTCACGCTTTACATACAATGATATTGGTTTACCTGTCGTTACCGAAAGCGTAAAAGATCTGAAACTACTCTCGAAACGGCAATACGAATACAAATTCAGGGAAGAATAATATAACAGGCGAAGTAAGAATTCAGAATTACGATTTTTGATTTACGATTTACGATTTACGATTTGACGATGCCTGAATAAGGTTGACCAAAATTAGTATAATTTTTAGTTTATTACCATCATCAAATTTTCTTTTTTTGTTACTTTTTTTCTTTTTTTAACACAGAGTGGACAGAGGAACACAGAGAGAACTGAGGAGGTGACATAAGAGGGTTGAAAAATCCGGAAATGAGAATATTTCCTAAATTTGAAGTCTGAATTAATTGACAAAATCAAGATTTTAAACGATTTTTATGAATAATTCCAATAATAAAGATGAACTCATCAACAGCATAAAAAAACTCAAGGAAGAACGGAATGCCATAATACTGGTGCACAATTATCAGGAGTCCGATATTTACCACATTGCTGATTTTATTGGCGATTCGCTGGAATTATCGCAGCGGGCAATGGAGGTGAAAGAAGATATCATCATCTTCTGTGGTGTTCGCTTTATGGCTGAGACGGCAAAGATACTCAACCCAAAGAAAAAAGTCATCCTGCCTGTGTACGAGGCATCCTGCAGCATGGCGGACAATTCCGATGTCCCCGGACTGATGAAGCTGAAAGCGCAATATCCCGAGGCAGGTGTGGTGTGCTACATCAATACCAATGCAGATGTGAAGGCACATTCCGACATCATCTGCACCTCCGCCAATGCGATCAGAATGGTGGAAGCATTGCCCAACGAGGAGATCATCTTTCTGCCCGACAAAAACCTGGCTGCCTACCTGCAAACCAAAACGAAGAAAAAGATCATCCCCTATGAGGCATATTGCTACGTGCACGAAGCCTTTGACGGGGAAATGCTCAAGGATTTCAAAGCACGTTTTCCGAAAGCGGAAGTAATATCACACCCCGAATCACCGGCAGATGTGCTGTCACAATCCGATTATGTACGCGGTACTTCGGGAATGATAGATGCTGCCCGAAAGTCGGCAGCCAAAGAGTTTATCATGGTCACCGAGTGCGGCATGGCTCAGAAGTTACGCGATGATGTCCCGGGAAAGACCTTCCACTCCTTCTGCAACATCTGCACCTATATGAAAATGACCAACCTGTTTTTTGTGGAAAGGGCACTCAAAAAGTTAGAATACGAGATCAGCGTGCCGGAAGATATTGCCAAAGGGGCGTACAGGGCGATTAAGCGGATGCTGGAACTATCCTAATTGGGGATTGGGAATTGGGGAGGAATATAATGTACTGAAAATATCTTTTACTTTGCCTGCCAATGTTTTGCGGTTTTTCCCATTTTTCAGCATTGCTTTCCGGGGACAATTTGTCCCTATACAGATTCCTAATTCGATATCACCTTAAACAATGGACAATGAAAATGAAAAATGCATAATAATTACGCATTTGACTGAAAAAGGAATAATAGTTGAAAATCCTGGGATAAATGTCAGGGTTGTTTGTATGTCTTCGAAGTGGTGATAAACATTATCAGGCTTTTAATTTGAATGAATAAACAGCAGGAAGAATGAGGACAGGAGGGATCCACGCTTACTTGCGTAAGAGGGAATTTTTAACACCTGTAAATGGAATTTATTTTAAGTGAACCAATGTGAACGAAGTGAATTTTGGGTTATTACCAAACCAAAGATAAATTCACAGTTAATTGATATTCTGTTCCATGCAGATATGAAAAGAATGAAATCGCAATATAAAGGTGATTTGTCGGGTAAAATAATTATTGGTATCTTTACAACCAAAAATGAAGCTGAAAAAGTTGCCAAAATGGCTTTATTAAAAGCTGGTGCAATTAACAAGTTTTAAATCAGTTTGGGGTGTAATGCCCCAAATTTTAATTACTTATTATGGGAAAACATTTAAAAATTATTTCGACTGAATATTTGGAGGAATACGCTGATAAAATAAAAATTGATTGGTTTGAAATATTCAACAAATTAAAAACAAAAAAACAGTTTTCTCTTGAAGATTTTGAATATTACATAATTTCATCGTCTTTGTATTCGTCAAAAATTGAAGGGAATACACTTGATGCTAATAGCTTTTTCAGAAACAGAGGCAAAAAAACCTCTCCAAAGAAAAAAGAAGTTCAAGAAATTGAAACGCTAATGGATGCCTATAAATTTGCTTCTGAAAATAAATTGAATCGGACAAATTTTTTAAACAGCCATGCCATTTTATCAAAAACACTACTGCCAGTAAAAGAAAGAGGGATTTTAAGAAAAGAACAAGTAGGAGTAAGAGATTCAATAACACTAAAACCTGTATATTTAGCAGTTGAACCTCAATTTCTAAAAGAAGAATTTGGTAAACTTTTCGATGATATTGATGAATTATTAAAAAGAAATTTAAGCCATAAAGAAATTTTTTATTTTGCTTCAATGATTCATCTTTGGTTAGCCAAAATACACCCTTTTATTGATGGTAATGGTAGGTCTGCAAGATTATTGGAAAAATGGTTTTTAGTTTCAAAACTTGGGATTTCTGCATGGTCAATTAATTCAGAAAAATATTATTGGGATAATCGCTCTGATTATTATCAAAATATTGCTCTTGGATATAATTACTATGTTCTTTATTGGAATAGATGTATTCCATTCTTGTTAATGTTGCCTAAAGCTATGCAGTTGTCTTAATGCGTTTGCCCATAACGCATTAAAAAATAAGTTACGTTTACAGGTATCAAAGTTCGGATAAAAAACAGATAGGTGCAATTTTTTTACAGCAGGGGTGATGAGAAGCGTTGCCCGTTACTGTGCCGTTTTGCATATCGTTCAGGTATTATATCATTTGAATGGATGCAAAAGTTCTGCTGATCCCTTTCCTGTATTTTACTGCGGGATAGCCAAAAGCTATAAAAAGCCCTTCCCGGCTCCTGGTTATGATGCGGTGTTTTTCTCTGAACAACCTGGCCTTCCTGCCATTCTGAATAAAAGGATGCACCGCCCCAAGCATACAGGATCCCAAACCAAGCGCCTCTCCTGCAAGCATGGCATAAGTGGCGGCTACAATCGGATCAGCCGGATCAGAATAAGGCGTACCATAAAAATACATTAATAAAGGTGCATCGTAATTGATGAAGTTATCCCCTTTGTCCATGTCATCGGTATAGGCCTTAAAGAGTGGTTTTATAAATCCTTTGAACACCTCATCATTCTCTTTTCCCCAAAACGGACGCACTAATGCCAGAAAAAAAGAGGAACTCATATATTTTAATCCCTTCAGATACCTTGAAAAATCCTGTGCAAATGCCCTTGTTTTTTCTTTTCCGTTAATAATTAAGACATTGACATCCGAGGGTGGCAAACCCATTGGGGCTGTTTTTGCCGCATGCAGTATTTTTTCAATCACTTCCGGATCAATAGGTCTGTCCGTAAATTCTCTGATGCTTCTGCGGTGCTGTAATAAGGATAAAAGTGGTTCAAAAGTGGCCATGCTTCCTTTGTCCGGCAATTCGAACATGTCCTGCGGTGATAGTTCTCTTCCGTAAATTTCAATCGCTCCGCTTTGGCAAATGGCCATGCAATGTCCGCACGCAATACATCCAAATATAGACGTATCACTTTTAACGGCTTTCTTGTTTTCAATGGCCAGATTGAAGGCTTTACACACAGAAACGCAGAGTCCGCAACCGGTACATAATTCAGGATTAATGCTTATCTGCGCATTTTCCTTTGTTCTTGAGGTCGGTATTGCCATAGTATTTCATTATTTATTGGATCTGTTTAATGACATTCATGCGAAAGTAACCGTAAAAACCATCCTTCTTGCAGCACTGTTTGAAAAACGATTTGCATCAGTTTATCCTTTTTTACATATTCCCTGGCGCAAATTTGCAACTTGTGCCAACTAACTCCTATTCCGCTGGAAGAAAAAACGGCACAAGTTACAAACTTGCGCCAGATTTTTTATTTTTGGGAAGTTTTAATTTATTTAGGTTTTAATCTAAAAAAACAATATCAATCATACCCTTTCCACCGGAATAATCAATGGCACTGCTATATGGGTATTGATGAGGTTCAAAAACAAAACCGGATTCTACAGGATTGTTATGAATATAATCCAGTTTTTGGTCAATCATACTTTTCGTCAGGAGTTCTATCGGGTGATTATCTTGTATCCAAAACTGGTATGTTACATTATTGCTGTTGCTACTGCCAAATTCACTAAAAACTTTCAGGAAAAGTTTATTTCTTTCGTTTTCATTACTTTCTTTGATCTCCCTAATGATTTCTTTAGTGGTAAATTTCTTGAAATCTCTCAAAATCTCCTCACACTTCGGTTCCTTATTTCTTGAAATAATCATGTGAATGTGATTGGTCATTATTACCCACGAATGGATTAGTAAACCTTTATTCTCCTGACAATATTTTAGATTATCAACAATAATATCTCTGTAGGAATACTTGACAAATACATCAAGCCAGTTTACAACTGTTAATGTTACAAAAAAAAGTCCATCAGGGTTGAGAAATTTGTATTTTCTGCTCATTTTTTTGTATTTTTTGAAACGATAAAAATATAAAAAAAGTTAAAACCTTTTTCCGCTGGAAGAGCCCCCCGCCCTGGCGCAAGTTTGCAACTTGTGCCATCTAACTTCTTTTCCGCACGAAAAAAAAACGGCACAAGTTACAAACTTGCGCCAGGTTTTTTCTTTTAGTTTCATTCGTGTTAATTCGCGGATAATGCCTCAATCCGCAATCAGGTCGAAAAAGCCTTGATATCGTGCGGATCAAACAAGCCTGCCTGATACTTAAACCAGGCCGTTATGGCAATCATAGCAGCATTATCGGTGCAGTAAGTCAGGTCAGGGATGTAAATGTTCCACTGGTTCTTTCCGGCCATTACCGCCAATTGCTTTCTCAGTTGGGAGTTGGCTGCCACCCCGCCAGCTATGGAAATTTCTTTAATACCGCTAAGTTTGGAAGCAGCCTGCAGTTTATCAAGCAGGTAAGTTACTATCCTGTGCTGGTAGGCGGCACATAAATCGTTGGTCTTTTCTTCAATGAAGCGGGGATTTTCCTTTAGCCCGTCACGCACTTTGTAAAGAAAATTGGTTTTAAGTCCGCTGAAACTGAAATCAAGTCCACCGATTCGCGGAGTGGGAAAATCAAAGGCGTGAATATCTCCGCTTTGTGCTGCACGGTCAATGTTAGGGCCTCCCGGGTAGGGCAAACCTATCACCTTGGCCGCTTTGTCGAAAGCTTCACCGGCAGCATCGTCCAGGCTTCTTCCCAGCACTTCGTACTTCATCGGATCGTCCACACGAACAATTTGCGTATGTCCGCCCGACACCAGCAAACAAAGGAAGGGAAAAGAGGGTTTCGGATCATCAATCATATTTGCCAGCAGGTGTGCATGCAGGTGATTCACTCCGATCAGGGGAATATTCAGAGAAAGAGCCAATCCTTTGGCAAAGGAAACAGCAACCAGCAGGGAGCCAATCAAGCCGGGGCCATTGGTAAAAGCAATGGCATTCAGTTCCTTTTTGTCAATTCCGGCTTCCGTCATGGCCTGATCCACCACGTCCACAATATTTCGCTGATGCGCCCTCGAAGCCAGCTCGGGCACCACTCCCCCGTACTTTTCGTGTATCTGCTGACTGCTGATGATGTTGGTAAGAATTTTGCCATTTACAAGCACCGAAGCTGAAGTTTCGTCACATGAGGACTCAAGAGCAAGTATTACACACATCAGATTCTTTCCTTATCTTTAAAAGGTTAAAATATCTATGTTGAAATCAAAGAAAACATCATTTCGCTTCTTCCGGTTCTTCCTCATCTTTATCATAACCTTTTTTCTTTTCATCATTATCGCATCAACCATTGTATTTACCACGAATTACGGCCAAAATGCCTCTGCAAATTTAATTGCAAATTACATGGAACACAAAATCCAGTCAAAAGTATTAATAGGATCTGCAGAACCGGGATTTCATAAAATCCGCTTAAACCGCATCCAAATATACGATCATAAGGATTCCCTCTTTCTGGAAATACCCCGTCTCACTGTGGAATATGCCTTGGTGAAAAGATCGGCCAATTATATAAATTTTAAAAAAGTAAGCATAGAAAATGCGTATGTCAATGCTGTAAGGCATAGTATTGAAGAATCATTTAATTTTGAATACATCATAAGAAAATTGATCCCGGAAGAATCAAAAGGAGGCGGAGGAAAGTTTTTTATTAAAGAAATTGAACTTAAACAGTCCACGGTTCGCTATTGGCAACCTGAAACCGGCCATTCTAAAGGAAAATTTGACTATGAAGACATCTATGTCCGAAATGTAAATATTCTGCTTCATGATTTCAGGTTAAAAAACGGAGATGTCTATGCGGTCATAAAACATGCGGAAGGAATTGATAAAAGTGGATTGTCGTTACATGATGTGACTGGGAAATTAAAAGTAGGAAAAACGGTGATCCGTGTCAATAATTTTCACCTGCTTGCCTCCAACAGTGATTTTTATGGCGATTTTGCTTTCATTTTTGAGGATTACAAAAAATTTCAGGATTTTATTCCCAACATTACAATGCAGGTGGATTTGGACAAATCGAAAGTGGATGCCCACGATCTGGCCTATTTTGTTCCCGATTTTGCCAGCGACCATAAAATGATGCTGGTAAAAGGCAATATGAAAGGTACCGTTGATAATCTCAGGGTCAAAAATGTTGTGCTGGATTTTGGCGAGTCTTCTGTATTCAAGGGTAATCTGAAATTCAATGGCTTGCCCGACATCAACGAAACACTGATTGATGTGGATATGAAAAGCTTTGACTTTTCTTTCGCAGATTTAAATTACCTGATCCCTGTTCTGGATTTCCCCGAAGACCTCTATAATACAGGTAATTTGAGATTTGTTGGTCGTTATACAGGCTTTATCAGAGACTTTGTGGCTTATGGGAAGTTTTATTCCCCTTACGGAGAAGTATATACCGACATTAATTTTAAAATTCCGAAAGGATCAAAAATCCCGGGATATTCCGGGATAGTTACTTTAACCGATTTCGATCTGGGCAAATTTTTATCTCTTGAACCGGAAATTGGCAAAACTACTTTGACCGCAAATGTGCGTGGCTCAGGAATTGTCCGGGAAGAAATAAATACGGAACTGGAAGCTCAGATTGATTATTTTGAATACCACAAATACACCTATTCCAATATTAGTGTGAAAGGTGACCTCGGCTCAAATTTGTTTAACGGATATCTTAACATTAATGATGAAAATGCCGATGTGACTTTCAAAGGCACCATTGATCTGAATAAAACCAAACCTCTGTATAATTTCACTGCAACTTTGAAAAATACTGACCTTCATAAACTTAACTTCCTGACGGATAAACTGGAAGTAAACTGCATGCTCGATATCAGTTTATCAGCCAGTACACTGGACGATATTGAAGGCAGGGTGCTGCTTTTAAATGGCAATATGATAACACATGAAGCCACATACCCCATCAACACGCTTGTCATAGATTCCAAACCCAATGATAAAGGAAAAAATATAAGTTTGAATTCCGATATTATTGAAGCTACCATCACCGGTGATTTCCTGGTAAAAGAGCTGCCGGATATGTTTAAAATGGTTGCCGGTAAATATATGGATACCTCCTTTCATATCGGAAATCAGAAAAATTTTAAAGGGCAAAATATCAATTTTGACATAAATCTGATACAAACGGCTTTTATCAATAAGTTACTGAAATCAAAAGTATTCTTTTCCGATGATTCCAAAATCAAGGGGAACATTGATTTGAAAAACGATGATATTCGGTTTAATGCGAACATCCCCGAGCTGATCGTAAAAAACTATAAATTTAACAAACTGCTGTTAAATGCCAAGAACAGGGGCAATGCACTGAATGTGTGGACATCGGTTGGAAAATTGGTTTCCAAAGACAGTGCTCTGGCCGAAGATCTTAATCTGGCCTTCACTTCGAGCCCGCAGGATATTGATTTTAACCTGTATCTTTTTAACAGGAGATATTACAACCATGTGAATCTCGCTGGGAAAATGTCCCTGAAAAGCAAAGAACTTATCCTGGCTCTCGGGAATTCCTCAATTATAACGAAAAACAACTTAAAATGGGAGATCATATCTGATACCATAACGGTTAATTATAAACCGGACATTAAAATATCCTATTTTGAGCTGAAGCATGAAGACCATATTATAAAAGCCATTGGAAATATCAATAAGGAAGGAGACAATCCTCTTCGATTTTTACTTGACAATGTGGAATTCAATTACATTAAACCTTATATTCCGGTGAACCTGGATGATTTTTCGGGAGTACTCAACGGACAACTGGTTATTTTCAATGTATTGGGAAATCCGTATTTTGATGCGGCATTTTCAGCCACTCCGATCCAATATGATTCCAAAACTATAGGTTTAATGACACTTACCACCAATCACCAATTATCTTCCTCAAAAGTAAATATTGCAGGATCTCTCTATTCCCTCGACATGGAGGAGATTATGGAAATTGGCGGTTTTGTGGATTTAAGTGAAAACAAATCCATTGACCTTAACGTCAGCATTCCGCCAACGCAAATCTCCAATTATGCGGCTTTTGCAGATTTCATGGCCAGTGAATTTAAGGGAGAAATTTCCGGGGATTTAAGTTTTACAGGCCCTTTAGACAATTATAAAATAAAAGGGACCGGCTATTTATCCGATGTCAGTTTTAAAATTGATTATACCAAAGTCACCTATACACTTTCGCATACCATCACCATTGATGAACATGGCATCTATATGAACAATGCAACAGCTTATGACGAATTCGGGCATTCTGCTTTAATATTCGGGGAAGTCAAGCATAATTATTTCCAGGATATTTACCTGAATATTGGAATAATTGCCGAAAATCTTTACGGATTAAATACGCAGGATAAAGACGATCCCGTGTATTTCGGAAAAGCTTTTGCTTCAGGACGTGTGGACATTACAGGCCCTTTGGATGCCATCATGATGGATTTGAAAGTGAAATCGGAACCGGGTACAAAAATCAGCCTGAAAGCCTATGATGAAGAAGGATTCGGCAATCATAATTTCATCTATTTCACCAATTCGTCCTCTTTCGAAAGAATAAGAAAATTCAGGCCCAGAAGTGATATCGCTGTAAATATTGACATGGAAATTACTCCTGAGGCCGAAGCGGAAATTATTTTTGATCCGGTAACCAACGACCTTATCAAAGCCAATGGAAACGGAACCCTCAAATTTGCCATTGATTTTGCGGGGAATACGTCAATGTTTGGCACCTTTTACATTGATGAGGGTGAGTACACTTTCAATGCACTTGGATTATTGAAAAAGAAATTCCTCATCAGGGAAGGGAGCAGTATTGTCTGGAGAGGAGATGTTTTCGAAGCTCAGGCAGATATTGAAGCCTACAACAAGCTTGATGCTTCCGTGTATAATCTGGTGAAGGACAATCCCAGCCTGGACAATGAACAGAAAGAACTATTCAGGCAAAAGAGTTTTCCCGTGGAAGCAAAACTGAAGCTAACCGGATCATTGTTCAATCCGGATGTCGCTCTCGACTTTGATGTACTGAACCTGACCAGTGCTGGCGGAGGACAGCAAAATATTTTCATTGAACAACAGATTAAAAACATCAAAAACAACGAACAGGAACTGAATAAACAAGTGATCAGCCTCCTGGTGCTGAACAGCTTTTTACCCCCCGAAACCGGTATTGGAGAGATCGGAAGTTCCGGGCTTAATGCCAATGTGGGAAGCATCTTCTCCTCCCAGATCAATCAGTGGCTTTCAGAAGTTTCAGGAGAATTTAACTCGAAATACATATCGAATGTTCAGGTAGGAGTAAATTATGTTGATGAAAATGAAAATTTCCAAAAGGAGCTTGACTTCCTGCTTGGAGGGAGTCTTTTTAACGATCGGGTTGAACTCAGCGGAAGTTATGATGTAGAAAATATCAATGCCAACTTCCAGGCAAGCTTTCAGTTAAAAAAAGACCGTAAAATGAGGCTGAAGGTTTTCAGCCGTTCCGACAACAACCCCATTTACAGACAGGATATTAGCCGCCAGGGATTAGGTATTTATGTCAAGGAAGATTTCGATACATGGGGAGAGTTGTTTAAACGCCACTAAGTTGAACGAAAAAATAAAACCATATCAAAGCATCTGGTTTTCCGATGACCTGAAATCACTTATTGCTGTTGATCAGCGTTTTCTTCCCCATCAAATAAAAACAGTGCCACTTTCCAGCGTGGAGGATGTGCGCCTCGCCATCAAAGACATGGTAGTCAGAGGAGCCCCTTTGATCGGAATTACTGCAGCGGCAGGTCTTTATCTGGCATGTATTTCCTCTGCGCCCTCATCCGCTTCGGATATAAAACTAAAGGAAGCTGCCGAACGAATAAAATCGGCACGACCCACAGCCGTTGATCTTTTCAAAATCACCGACCAGATGTTAATGGCCATTTTACAGGAAAAAAACCTGTCGGAAAGAGGAAATACTGCATTCAGAGTGCTGCAGGAAATGATTCGGAAAAGCCGGAACGATTGCAATGAAATCGGTAAAAACGGGCTGAAACTGATTCAGGAAATCTTCCGAAAGAAGGGAAAAACAGTCAATATCCTGACCCACTGTAATGCAGGGCAATTTGCTACATTAGGCATTGGCACAGCCACTGCACCCATTTACCTGGCACATCAGCAAAAAATCCCCCTGCATGTTTGGGTAGATGAAACCCGTCCCCGCAATCAGGGTGCAAATTTGACTATGCTTGAGTTGCAACAACAAGGTGTGGATTGTACGCTTATATGTGACAACACGGGTGGCTGTCTGATGCAGAAAGGTTTGGTGGATATCGTTTTCGTTGGAGCCGACAGAATAAGTGTACAGGGAGATGCGGCCAATAAGATTGGTACTTACCTGAAAGCGCTTTCGGCTTGGGACAACAAAATCCCGTTTTATGTAGCTGCACCTTCTTCCAGCATTGATTTTTCAATTAAAGACGGATTAAAGGAAATTCCCATTGAAGAACGCAATCCTAATGAAGTCAAATACATCAGAGGATGGAATGGGAAAGCATATCAAGACTTGCTGATCTGCCCCAAAAACAGCAAGGCATTGAACATCGGCTTTGACGTCACACCTGCCCGCTTAATAACAGGTATTATCACCGAAAGAGGAATATGCAAAGCGTCAGAAGAAGGATTGAGAAAGATGTATCCGGAAATAATGCCGATATGATTGCTTTTATATGACCATTTATTGTACCATTACAGATATCCAATCGGTATAAAATGTTGTTACACCTGCATTACATATTTTAAGAATAAAGTAATTTTGAAACAAAAAAATCATGAAAGACTTAAAATGGACACAGGGATTTTTGGGATTTCTTGGATTCCTTGGCATCCCGGCATTTACTGAACGCGACTGGAAATCTGCCTTATTTTTTTTATTCTTTCTTTGGTTTATTTATTTTATCCCGAAGAAGAAAAAAGAATAATCACGTATTAAATTTTTAAATCCTTAATTCATTGAAATTATTGTACTATGAAAACACTTCAAATCCTCATTCTGGTTGCTTTCCTCACAGTATTTACAGCATGTACAAAAAAACACTATGAAGAAAAAGGCTTTCATCTGACCCCCGATAATACGGATGAAGGTCTTTCAGAAGAAACAGATGGAACAAAAGCATCACAAAAGCCAAGAACCCGTCCAGGCGGTGTGATACTCACCGGCATTGCTGATTACAGGCTGGTTCCGGTATATAAAATCAACTATGATAAAAGAAGCAAGGAATACTATACAGGCTCAAATATCTGGCATTATTCCTATTCCGAAGAGGATATTGCAGCAGGTAATGCCTGGCATTATCATTTTATGCCGGGCCTGGAAGCGGTTTATGGCTATAATGTATTAAACCTCTCACTATACAACATTAAAACGAAAATTAAAAAACCGCTTTTCAAATCCCATGTCCTGATAAAGACCATCTATTATCCGTCATATTTGCAGGATACCCTGAACGGAATAGCTGTAGTCCGCGACTATTGGCTGGTATCCGTTTATGATGAAGATACAAATGGCGACAGTTCCATAAACACGACCGACCTCAGGCGCCTTTACCATTTTGATTTGGAGGGAAAAAGTAAAAATCCGCTTATTCCCCTGAATTATTCCGTTATCAGCTCTGAATACGATCCGGCTAATGACCTGATGTATGTGTACGCCCAATGCGACATGAATTCGAATGGGGAAAAAGAGGTGTTTGAAAAAATACATGTATTCTGGATTGATCTCAAAAACCCATTACTTAATGGCCGTATATATTAAGTCATCCGTAAATAAACTGAAGAATTATCCGGTCATGTCATGAAAAGGATAGATGAAATCATTGACCATGAAACCTTAAACTGGCTTCTCGAAAAGGAAAATCCATCGGTAAGGTATTTTACATTGTCCCGATTGCTGCGCGCACATGAAGACGAAAAGACCACTCTGGACGCAAAAAACGAAATTATGATATCAGGAATCGTTCCCAAGATCCTTAAAAAACAAAATGAAGTCGGATATTGGGGAGACCCGAAAAAGTTTTATACCGACAAGTACAGGGGAACAGTCTGGCAATTAATGATTTTGGCGGAATTGGGGGCTGATGGAAAAAATGAGCAGATTAAAAAAGCATGTGAATTCATCCTGCAAAACTCTCAGGAAATTGTTGATCATGGTTTTTCCTATTACCGGAGTGAAAAATCAGGTGGAGGTTTAGCAAGCGGAGTTATCCCCTGTTTGACCGGAAATATGGTCTGGAGCCTTATCCGGCTTGGCTATTTTCAAGACCAGCGGGTACAGGCAGGAATTGATTGGATATGCAAATATCAGCGAAGCGATGACGGAACCGATCATCCTCCTAAAGGTTATCCATACGACCGATACGAAATGTGCTGGGGACGGCACAGTTGTCACCTTGGTGTCGTAAAATGCCTGAAAGCATTGTCAGCCATAGATCCTGATAAAAGAAACGAAAAAGTAAAAGCAAAAATTGATGAGTTATCGGAATACTTCCTGGTACATCATATCTTTAAAAGGAGTCACGATTTGACTAAGATTTCAAGAAAGGGATGGCTCAATTTGGGTTTCCCTCTGATGTATCAAAGCGATATTCTGGAAATATTGGGAATATTGATTGATTTGGGATTTCATGATCCGAGGATGCAGGAAGCTATTGAAATTCTTCACAGTAAGCAAAACAGTAATAAAAGATGGAAGCTTGAAAATACATTCAATAGCAAAATGATTGAAAATATCGAACAGAAAGGAAAAAATTCAAAGTGGATCACACAAAAAGCCACCTATATACTCATGAACTTCCTGGCACAGGAAAATGGTAAAGATATTTTAGCACTTTAATCTCATCATTAAATTGGATCAGCATAAAAATCCTTTTAATCCGATGAATATGCGTATTCCCAAAAAATCTAGATCAATTGCTGTCAGGATCGGCTTCCATCTAAGGATTTTGAATAAAAAACTCAGGAAGAATCCTGAAAGTTGATAAGAAATCCTATTTTTGTGCTTCCGGCAAATGAACAGCCGGGTGAAACAATGACTGAAAATGGATCTGAAAAAATACATCCGCGATATTCCGGATTTCCCCAAAAAGGGCATCCTCTTTCATGACATAACTACTTTGTTCAAAAATCGCCTGGCGATGAATTATGTACTTGATTGTTTTTGCGACAGATATGAAAGAGAAAATATAGAATTCATCATAGCTATGGAAGCAAGAGGGTTTATCCTGGGAGGTGCTCTTGCCGACAGGCTAAAATGTGGGTTTGTACCGATACGCAAACCCGGAAAGCTGCCGGCAAAGACTATATCTGAAACATATTTTCTCGAATATGGTTCCGACAGCGTGGAAATTCATGCCGATGCCATTTCTGAAGGCAATCGTGTGTTGATTGTGGATGATCTGGTGGCTACAGGAGGCACTCTGCTTGCCGGAGTTAAACTTGCTGGTCGTCTTGGAGCAAACATTACCGGTGTTGCAGCCATTATTGACATGCCCGACCTGGGAGGAAGAGCCTTGCTCAAAGAATACAATTATTTTTACCTGATTGAATACATTGGCAAATAAATGGACAACAATCAACTTTTATATTTTGTCGCCTTGCAAATGGTGCCCAATGTTGGCCCATCCATTTCCAAAAACCTGATCGCATATTGCGGAGGCCCTGAAAATGTATTTACGGAAAAGAAAAACCACTTGCTTAAAATTCCCGGAGTAGGTCCTGTCATCGCCTCTTCTTTACTCGAATTTAAAAATTTTGACCGGGCGTCACTGGAAATGGAGTTCATCTCCAAAAATAAAATTAAAGCCATCCCCTTTCTTGACCCTCTCTATCCGCAACGTCTTCGCGATTGTGATGATGCGCCCATATTACTTTACGTTAAAGGCAATGCGGATCTTAATACACCAAGAATGATCGGTATTGTGGGAACGAGGCGTGCAACTGAGTATGGTCGTAAAATGTGCCTGAGGTTAATTGAAGAAATGAAAGAATACCAAGTGACTATTGTATCGGGGCTGGCTTATGGAATAGATATTTGCGCTCATAAAGGTGCGCTCCAGAACGGGCTCCCCACCATAGGCGTTTTGGGACACGGACTTGATAAAATATATCCTTCGGAGCATTATCATATCGCAATGGACATGATGTCCAACGGAGCCCTGATATCAGAATACATCTCAGGTACTATTCCCGACAGAACGAATTTTCCGGAACGCAACCGAATTGTGGCAGGAATGATAGATGGATTGATTGTCATTGAAAGTGGCATCAGAGGAGGCGCCCTGATTACTGCAGAATATGCATGGAATTACAACCGCGAACTGTTTGCCCTTCCCGGAAAAGTGAGTGACGAAGTATCAGCCGGCTGCAACAAACTCATCAAACTGAACAAGGCAAATGTCGTGGAATCTGTGAATGATCTTGCCTATCATTTGGGATGGGATATCAGTAATACTGAAAAAACAAAGGTCAAGCCAGATCTGAGTGCTTTAAAACCGGATGAAAAAAATATTCTGAATATTCTGTTGGAAAACAACAAAATGCATATTGATAAATTGGCCGGACTCTTATCCAAAAGTACATCCGATTTGTCACTCCTGCTTATTGAACTCGAATTTAAAGGATTTATTCAGGCTTTACCCGGTAATTATTATAAAACTTCATAAAACATGAACTTAAAATGAGAATCGTATTTTTAGGATTTCTGGTTTGTTGCCTCAGTATTCAGGCAAAAGCGCAATTGGTTTATCCCAAAAACATCATCCTTGTGGTTGTTGATGGCATGGGCTATGGTCAACTTACTGCAGCTGCCATGGAAAAAGGAAGTGATTTGAACATTTACAAAATGAAATACAGCGGAAACGTGTTGCAACCTGAATCAATACCTCAGGAATATAATGTAAAAGCAAATTATATTTCAAGTGGTACGAAAACTTCGGGAAAGGCCATTGGAATGGATGAAAATGATCATATACTCGTTAACATTCTTGAAATTGCGAAAGAATATAAAAAATCAATTGGCATAATCAGCACGGCATCCATAATTTATCCTTCTGTTGCGTCTTTTTATAGTCACCAGAAAAATTATGAAAATGAGGAAAAAATTGCTCAGGACCTTTTTACCTTTAAGCCGGATTTTATTGCTGCCGGAGGAATGAAGTATTTTAGCCGGGGGAAAGGAGATGATGACCTCCTCAGGCAATTCCGGAAAGAAGGATACAAGATAATAGACAATATCCGGGATTTGGAAAAAAGCAACAGCCGAAAAACACTTGCCCTGCTTAACAATGATCACCTAATGAGATCGGATGCGAGGGGAAATTTTTTAGAAACAGCCTGGAATAAAGCTTTTAAAATGTGTATAAAAAACGAACCCGGCTATTTTATACTCATTGAATTACCCCATATTGATTGGGCTGCCCGCAACAATGATACGAGATATGCCCTGGAAGAAGTCATTGATCTGGATAATATGATCGGTAAAATATTACTATATACCGGAAATGATAAAGAAACCCTGTTGGTAGTTGTTTCCAACGGTGACACAGGCGCTTTAAGCCATACCGGAGGTTCCGTACAGGGAAAACGTATAGAAGTCAACTGGTCGTCTAAAAGTCCCGTTCCTCAGATGGCTCCGGTATTTGCCAACGGGACGGGTGCTGAACTCTTTTCGGGAGTTTATACACTCGATCAGATTTTTGTTAAATTAAAAACATTGATTTATTAAAATAAAGTTATGGAAGTATTTCAGAATCTTGAATTAAAGCACTATTTCTTAATCCTTGTTGCTCTTCTTTTCATTATTAAAAAAGTAATGGCCAACAACTCCTTTATAAGGAAATACAACTTATTTATAAGCTCTTTCCTCTTATTCGCGCTGGCTATATTAATCACTGTTGAATTTTGGGGCGAAAAAACCTGGCTTGTTGTTGTTGTTATGATTATGGGTATTGCTGTATTGTTCAAAGTATTTTACGACATTTTAAAAAAATAAGTTCTCTTTTATGTCTGTCAAAATTCAAAAAACAGGTTTTTTCTTCATCCTATTACTAATAGTTTTATTTTCTTCCGGTATTGTTAGACTTATTTTATTTTTAATTGGTAAAGAAGAGGTTCCTTATAGTTTTTTCGATTTCCTTAATGGCATGGTTATGCCTGTCCTTTTATTCTTCTTTGATAAAAAAACAACACGAAAGACCCTTATACTTACCGCCCTTTTGTGGCCGGTTTTAATGTCATTATTTAGCCTTTTATTATGAAAATTCATAATATCTCATTCCATACTAATGGAAAATTACTATATTTTCACAGTTTTTATTTCCTGTTTAATTGCATAAAAAGCAAATGATATGTATCAACTTGAATTTGAGAAACCGGTAAATGAGCTCAAGGATAAAATTCACAAACTCAAGGAGGCTTTTAAAAAAGATGCGACATTAAAAGAGCAGGTTGATGTTCTCAATAAAGAATTAATTGCATTAAAGAAACAAATCTATTCAAATTTAAGTGCATGGCAAAAGGTTCAAATGGCAAGGCACCCGCTCCGACCGCACACACTTGATTATATAGATGCTCTTACTAAAGATTTCATGGAATTGCATGGTGATCGCATATCGGGGGAAGATAAAGCTATTGTCGGGGGATTTGCTTTGTTGGAAAAACAAACGGTTATGGTTATCGGACACCAAAAAGGACGAACGATCAAAGAGAACCAATTCCGAAACTTCGGCATGCCAAATCCTGAAGGTTACCGAAAATCCTTACGTTTAATGAAGCTTGCCGAAAAATTCAATAAAGCCGTAATCACTTTGATTGATACTCCCGGGGCTTCTACCGGATTGCATGCAGAACAAGCAGGACAAGCGGAAGCAATTGGGGCTAACTTACAACACATGATGAAACTGAAAGTACCTGTTATTGCCCTCATCATTGGCGAAGCTTCCTCGGGAGGAGCACTGGCACTTGCTGTAGCCGACAGATTGCTGATGCTTGAAAACTCCTGGTTTTCGGTTGTGTCTCCTGAGGCATGTTCCTCCGTTTTATGGAAAAGTACGGATTTCAAAGAAGAAGCTGCTACGCAAATGCGTCTTACTGCCAATGATTTACTGAAAGATGGTATAATTGACGATATTATCCATGAGCCCCAATGCGGTGCACATAATGATCCGATAGCAACATACAGGAACGTAAAAAAAGCATTGATAAAACACTTGGATGAATTAAAACAAATTCCCCCCGATGTCAGGATAAGAAACAGAGTGAAACGCTTTTCCGAAATTGGAATTCCCACTATATCAACCGAATAATACCAAGCTGAAATTGCCGGCAGTCCAAAGAGGGGATACCCTTTCAATCATTGATCTGTCGTACCATAGCAAATGAAATAACTGAGGATTTTTAAGTTTTTATCGAATTCTTAATTACCTGATAAGATTCATTTCCCATATTAAAAATAAGGTCAATAATGCTTAAACCCGGAATAAAACCCGATTTATTCTCAAAAACTTGCATATACGGACAATCCTGTATAAAAGGTATTTGCCGGCTTGATTTCGGATGGATCTGATTCCTTAAATCAATCAGAGTGTTATCAGAACAATCATGAAAAGAAAGAAAAGAAATATTCTTATTAATGCCAATAATATCCATTAAATAGTGCAACAGGTTTAAATTAAAATCCCAAAGAAAGGGTTCTTTCTTAAACAGTCGTTCTGCTATATCATCCCTGTAATATTGAAAGAAGGGTGAATTATTATATGCTGAGACAATTGATGTCCAATGTTTTTTCTGCCAGGGTTGCTGGTAATCAATCATTACATCTTTAATACGCTGATGCGTTTTCCCTTTCTTTAAAGGAATGATCAGCTCCAAAACCCTGTTGGCTCCTGCAATTCTGGTCCGGTTTCGATAACTTTGCTTAACAAACCTTGAACAATCATCCAAAACCAATCCCCTTGAATGAAAAAACGAAGAAAAATAATGAACATTCGGTAAGTAATGCAACTCGTTTAGAACTTCCTTTTCCGAATAAATATTCATGTATGGATTCTTTTCTTTTTGCGACTTCAAACAGAATACAAAGATAAGTTATCCTTGTTTGTGAAATGGTATCGTTGTAATTTGTGTTCCTGTTTTTTCTGTAAAAAATCACGGATTAAAGAGAATCTTATGAAAAGTATACGAGTAAAATCCCGGGGATTATTTCTGGCAACATTTATATTTTGCTTTTTGTGCAGTGAAATAGCCGAAGCAATGGTGGTTTTTGTCAATCATGCGGTATATAGAAGTCAGGAAAATACTGCCTATGTTGAGATTTATCTTAAAATACCTGTGAACACAATCCACCTTGCTGCCAACAATGAAGGTAAATATCAAGCATCGCTGAATATTTCTCTCACATTCACCAAGCAAGATTCCGTATTTTTTTTCAACATTTATAATTTGCTAAGTCCCGGTTTCGGTGACACCAATAATCTGAATTTTGCCCTCACAGATTTAAAAAGAATCGAATTGCCACCAGGTCATTACAATATGCTTATGCAGATCACTGATAACAATTCAAAAGGAAATGAATGCAGTTTCAATACATTAATTAAAGCTGTATTTACATCAAACATGATCAGTTTCTCTGATATCCAGTTTGCCGATACCATTTATATGTCCTCCGTTCAAACCATATTTTCACGCAATAATTATGAGATTATTCCAAATGTATTCAATTCCTATTCGTCACTGCAGCATACAGTCTATTTTTACAGTGAATTCTATGAAGCTGATCAGTTTGTTTTTAGTGAAAACCTTTTCGTTAAATACTATCTAAAAAAAGACACCCTTGTCATTCCTTCAAGTCTGCGAACGGTTAAACTTCCTGTAAGCAATACAAATTATATATTGGGTAATATAAAAATTGAAGATCTGTCAGATGGTGAATATGAGTTGGTTATTGAGGTGTATTCCCCTCAAAACATCAGACTGAAATCCAAAACAGCATTCTTTAAAAAGCAAAGATACAGTGGCATTTCCGACACCTATACTCCCGACAATAAAGAACTGTTTGCTGCATTGATCAAATCATACAGCATGGAGCAACTTAAAGGATACTTATCCTATTTGACTAATCTGGCAGATCATAAAGAACTGGCCAGGATTGAGTTATTTAAAAATGAAGAAGACATTAATGAACTTTCCATTTTCTTTTACAATTTCTGGATTAAACGTGACGAAAAACCTTTGAATGCGTGGATTGATTATCTTCAGCGTATTGAGCAATGCAACAATATGTTTTCCACAATGATGAGAAAAGGATACCTTACTGACAGAGGGCGAATTTACCTCGAATACGGGCCTCCGAATCATGTCGTGGAAAATACCAGCGGAATGCTAACCTATCCTTATCAGATATGGCACTACAATAAACTGACTGAAACGCAGATGAATAAAAAGTTTGTTTTCTTTAACCGGACAGGTGCACTTGAGGAATACGAGCTCATTCATTCAGATGCAACAGGTGAAGTTGGAAATGATAAATGGAAAGACATCATTTCGAAATACAACAAACTTGACCCACGTAATTTTGATAATTTTGGGAACTATCTGGAAAATGATTTCGGAGAATAAAGTTCATTTTTGAATACTACAAATTTATAAACCTGTTATGTTAAAATTTCTGCTTTACATACTGTTTTATCCCCTTTCACTACTGCCATTTTTTATCATATACCGTTTGGCCGAAATTTTCGGTTTTATTTTGAACAATTTTATTCCATACAGGAAAAATGTAATTGAACAAAATCTCAAACAAGCTTTTCCGGAAAAAAGCAAAAAAGAATTGGCAAAAATACGGGCAACTTTTTACAGGAATTATTGTGAGATCTTTTTTGAAGGGATAAAAATCTTAACCATGAGTGAAAAGACCGTCAGAAAAAGAATAAAAGTCATTAATGATGAAGCTTACCGGCTATATCGCAGCGAACCAAAAGGAGTGATAAGTCTGACCGGGCATAGGGGTAATTTTGAATATATGGGACAAATTGCCGGGCTTGTATTGCCATTACCTGTCACCGGGGTATATCGCCCATTCAAATCCAAAGCTTTTGAGGATTTTTGGAGGGAAAAAGTCAGGCACCGATTTAAAACAAGGTTTGTTCCTGCAAAAGCCATCATGAAACATATACTTTCAAACATAAAAAGTGGACTTTATGTTACATTTTTAAATGATCAGAATCCTACTTTGGGTGATCAGCATCTTTGGCTTCATTTTTTAAATAAGGAAACCATTTTTTTTACTGCTCCGGCCAAGATTGCCATAAAATTTAAAATGCCGGTTTATTTTGTTGATATGAAAAGAATAAAACAAGGATACTATGAAATACAAATCATTCCTGTGGTGCGGGATGCAAGTTTGATAACTGAAGATGAGATCATACGCTCGTATGTAAATCTTCTTGAAAAAGCGATCCGTGAAGATCCGGCAAACTGGCTATGGTCACACAAACGCTGGAAGTATCTTCGCAAAGGAAACGAGATTGTAAAGGAAGGATATGAATAACCATAAAAAGGACTTCCACACCCTTGGCATAAGGCTTTTGAATAATTAATATTAGATTTTCTTATGTATTTTAAAGTACATATTTTTGCAGTTTTAAAAAAGATAGGTGAAAAATAAAAATAGGGAGTTCAGATGCCTGCGAAGTTTAATCCAATCAAAATCTTTTCTGGTTCTGCCACTGTAGAGTTAGCGACCAAGATTACAGAAAGTTTTGGTTTGGAGCTTGGAGTAATGAGCCTTTTGCGTTTTAAAGATGGCGAAATTCAGCCCAGCTTTGATGAATCTGTGCGGGGATGTGATGTATTTTTAATACAGTCCACCATTTCTCCTGCTGAAAACATACTGGAGATTTTATTGATGATTGATGCAGCGAAAAGAGCTTCTGCACATTATATCAATGTAGTCATCCCCTATTATGGCTATGCCCGGCAGGACAGAAAGGACAAACCCCGGGTATCTATTGGTGCTAAACTTATTGCCGACCTGATCTCCACCGCAGGCGCAAGCAGGGTGATGACGATGGATTTGCATGCAGCACAGATACAGGGATTTTTTCCTATCCCCGTTATCCATCTGGATTCATCCGTTATTTTTATTCCTTATATTAAATCACTTGATTTAAAAGACCTTGTGATTGCATCGCCTGATATTGGAGGAACAAAAAGAGCCCGTGATTTTGCGAGTAAATTGAATTCTGAGATAGTAATCTCCGATAAACACAGATCAAAAGCGAATGAAGTTGAAGAAATTAGAATTATAGGTAATGTTGCCGATAAAAATGTCATCATTGTTGATGATATGATTGACACAGGAAATACGCTGATTAAAGCATCCGAGATGATGCTGAAACAGGGAGCCAAAAGTGTGCGGGCATTTGCTACTCATCCGGTTTTTTCAGGAGATGCTTTTGAAAAGCTTTGCAATTCTCCTTTGAACGAAATCGTGGTTTGCGATACCATACCCGTCAAATCAATGCCAGGAAAAATCACCGTTCTCTCTTCGTGTGAGCTATTTGCTAAAGCTATTCATCATGTTTACGAACATGAGTCCATCAGCTCTCTTTTCGACATGCCTAATTCAATCCAGAAAAAAATAAATTTTAAATAAAGAGGAGTTATGAAACAATTTGAGTTGTTTGGGAAAACCAGGGAAAAATCCACAAAAGGATATTTAAATGAACTAAAAGCGCAAGGATTGGTTCCGGGAGTAATTTATGGAAAAGAAAACAATATTAATGTCTGTTTTTTTATCAATGATCTTAAAAAACTTCTTTACACAAAGGAAGTTTATAAAGTGCTTCTGAATATTGATGACAAACAATACCATGTGGTCGTGAAAAACACCCAATATCATCCTTTGAGTGATGAACCCATGCATATTGATCTGATGGAAGCGGACGATGAGAAAGTGATAAAGATGTCATATCCGATTATTTATTCAGGCGCACCAATAGGTGTCAGACAAGGAGGAAAAATATTTAAAAAGTTGAGAGTGATGAAGTTGAAAGGTAAAATATCACATTTGCCTGACGACTTAAATATTGACATATCCAATCTTAAGCTTGGAGATACTCTCAAAATAAAAGATATCTCTATTCCAAATGTTGAAATTCTTGAAGCTCAAGGCACTCCCCTTGTCACCGTCATTAGGTCAAGAGTTGCCGATACTGCAACCTCTTCCGAAGGTGAAGAATCTGGCGAAAAACCTGAAGCTTAGTATTAATTATTGGGCAGAAACCAAATAAAAAGATCTGTATTTGAAATACCTCATTGCCGGTTTGGGTAATATTGGAGATAATTACAAGGATACACGTCATAATATCGGATTCTATCTTATTGACTATCTTGCAGAAACATATAAATTGGAATTTCAAGCAGGAAGATATGTGGATTATTCTGTTTTCAGGATAAAAAATGCTGAGATTTACTTAATAAAGCCTACCACTTTTATGAACCTCTGTGGAAAAGCAATTGCGTATTGGTTGAAAAGACTTAACATCACAGCAAATGAACTTCTGGTCATCAGCGATGATATTGCTCTGCCCCTGGGAAAAATAAGAATCAGATCAAAGGGAGGAGATGGCGGACATAATGGTTTATTCGATATTATTTGTCAGTTGAATACTGAAGAATTCTCACGTCTGCGTTTTGGAATCGGAAATCATTACAGCCCTGGTTCACAAGTTAATTATGTCTTGGGAAAATGGACTGACGAAGAAATGAACATCCTAAAATCAAAAACAGAAATTGTCCATGATGCTGTGCTTTCCTTTGTTTTTAATGGCATCCAAACAACAATGACCAATTTCAATAACAAATAATGCATATATTTTGCTTTATTAAAGCCTTTACTTAAAGAATTGTATTAAACGAATAATTTAAATCTTGTATATAAACCATGAAATTTGATGTAATTGTAATTGGCAGCGGACCGGGTGGTTACGTTGCAGCAATCAGGGCTGCTCAACTTGGTAAGAAAGTTGCCGTCATCGAAAAAGAATCTCTTGGAGGAATATGTTTGAATTGGGGATGTATTCCCACCAAAGCCCTTCTGAAATCGGCTCAGATATTTGATTATCTCAATCATGCAGCTGACTATGGAATTACAGCAGAGTCTGTCCGTTTGGATTTCGGGACTGTTGTCAGACGAAGTCGGGCAGTAGCCGAAAAGATGTCAAATGGCGTGCAATATTTGTTTAAAAAGAATAAAATTGAATTAATAAAGGGATTTGGTAAACTTCTTACCAGCAAAAAAGTTGAAGTCAATTTTGAAGGGGAAAAAAATGTTTATGAAGCAGATCATATTATTATAGCAACAGGAGCCAGATCCAGGGAGTTACCTAATATTAAAATTGACGGAGAAAAAGTAATTGGATACCGTCAGGCCATGATGCTTCCAAAGCAACCTCAAAGTATTCTTGTCATTGGCTCCGGAGCCATTGGTTCTGAATTCGCTTATTTTTACAATACTATTGGAAGCGAAGTGACCTTGGTAGAAATATTTCCTGATATT
>Ga0265297_10002877_pt1 | contig 33161 bp, 44 predicted proteins | sample Munlanlwell13791_FD_192502 | JGI IMG/M metagenome (GOLD analysis project Ga0265297, IMG submission 192502) | Leachate microbial communities from a municipal landfill in Southern Ontario, Canada - Leachate well 137-91 | ecosystem: Engineered > Solid waste > Landfill > Unclassified | place...
TGTTATAAATGGAAAGCTTCAAATGAAAACAGGTAAAAATGCAGAAGGAACAGAGGTTGTTCTTATTAGGATTGATGAAAGTGCTGGAAAGTCCTATGCTATGGAGATTTCAGATGAAAACAGATTTCTTGATGAAAAAGGAAATAAATACAAATATGTTCTTGATTCAAATAACAAAGTTGAACTTGCTAATGTTGAACGTGAACCTATTAAACTTAATACTGACCTTAAAGAACCTGGCAGAGAAACACTTGTTTCCTGGCCTCAACTTGAAAAAACTATTTTTAGGATTAATCAGGGCGGACAGGCAGAAAACCCGATTAAGACACCTACTCCTGAATTTAATTTAGCTGGAAATGGGAAATATAAGAAAGGATTAAGTGCTGTTTATGATGTGAATGGAGGAAAATTTGATTCATCTGAAGATGGCCCTACAGGAGATTTAGGACATGGAACTACTCATGAAATTAATTCAAATATGAGAAAGAAAGTTAATGCAGAATTAAGAGCCTATGTTATGAGAAATGGACAAAGAGTACTCGACAATCAAGGTGGAGCTACACTCGGAGGATATAATGCATTTTTATCATTATATAAAGATAAAGATGGAACTGTTCAGGCTAGAACTATTGCCTTAAAGGAACCTGAATTTGATTTTGGAGATATTCGAGCATATGTTCCAAGTCAGATGACTGGGACTAGTTCATATAGTACATATATTAATGGTGAGAGAAGCCTCTCTGACTGGCAATATCATCCACTTTATGTATTTGATGAATTAACTTCTTATTCAAACGGAGCTATTGTTTCTTCTGAAGAAAATAGAAGAAAAAGCACATCAGTTGTTGATTTTATGTCATATTCTGTTGCACTTGGACAAGCAGTGCAACAAAGAGATCCTACTTACTGGAGTAATGAAAACGGAGAAAAATTCAGAAGCTTCTTAGGATACAGTCTGGAAAGAGCACTTGATGCTGAAAGCAGGCAATATGGGGGAAATTTACAATATGCAAGAGAGAAGTTTAATAGTTATATTGATGAAAATGGAAGAAACTTTTTAAGAAAGACATATGGAGCAGCTTGGACAAAAAGTACATTTGGATTTTAGATTACAATAAATTTATTAATGATATTTTTCTATTAATTAGATAAATAAAAAGAGGCAAAGATGAATTTAATATTTAAAAGAAATAAAAAAGCACAGGAAACAATGGGAATGTCATTTGGAATGATATTTGCAATAATTCTGATGATATTTTTTATTGTAGTTGCATTTATTGCAATAAAAGCATTTCTTGAAACATCTAATTGTGCAAAAGTAAAAATATTTGTTGATAAAGTTCAAACAGAAGTAGATAAAACTTGGAATTCTCAACAAGATGATTCAGTTATTACAGGATCACTTCCTTCAAGTGTAGATTATATTTGTTTTGGTAATTTATCTCGGTCAATATATGGAGCTTCAGAAGTTATTGGGCAGGATATTGAGATTTATGAGGTCTATGGTGCTAATATGTTTATTTATCCAATAGGAAGTTCTTGTGAAATGCCTCACCATAAAATAAAGCATTTAGACCTTGAAGGAACAACTAAAAGTGAAAATCCTCTTTGTATTCCCGTAGAAAAAGGAATTATAAAAATTAAGATAGAAAAAGCATTTGAAAAAAGACTTGTTAAAGTCTCAAAAGTTTAAACAGATTTTATAAATTCGATTTTAGCAAGAATTGAGAAAGTTATGTGAATATGATAAGAAACAAAAAAGCAATAGAGATGGGTTTTAACTGGATTTTTGCGATCTTAGCTGGAGGATTTATATTATTTCTTGCAATTTATGCTGCAACTAATTTTATTGGAATGGGACAAAACACAATTAATACAGAAACTGCTGCAAAAATTGTTGCAGTGTTTGACCCTCTTGAAACAGGACTTGCATCTGGAAAATCTTCTGAGATTAACTTGGTAAAAAAATCCAAAGTATATTTTGAATGCGACCCTCTTCCAAATCCACCTTTCGGACAGCAGATAATTGCATTTTCAGAACAAACATTTGGAACCAAATATAGTCAAAAAAATAGAGGAGTTCCAATAAATGATAAATATGTTTTTGTTGAAAGTGTTCTTGAAGGTAAAAAAATATATTTGTTTACAAAACCATTTTTTATGGCATTTAAAGTTGCTGATGTTATAATTATGGGAATTGATGATTATTGTTTTTATGATACTCCTATAGAAATTCGAGATGAAATAGAGGGACTTAACCTAAAAAGCATTCATTTTCCTAATTCCACTGAAAAGTGTGAAGGTAAGAAAGTTTGTTTTGGTAAAACAGTTAGTTGTGATGTAAAAGTTTCGCTTAAAGATAATCTTGTTCAAAAAGATGGTAAAAAGCTTTACTTTGTAGATAATCTAATATATGGTGCTATTTTCGCTTCTCCGGAAATGTATGAATGTAATGTTAAAAGACTTATGAATAAGTTCAACGAACTAGGGAATATTTACATAGACAAAATCGGGATAATTGAAAGAAAACAATGTGAACCCAAAATACAGGCAAAATTAAATATTTTAATGGCTGGAGCTAAAAGCCTTAAGACTTCAAAAGAGTTGATAAGACTCTATGAACAAGCTCAAGAAATTGATCAAATAAATGAAGAGTCAAAACCTGGTTGTAAACTATACTAAAATGAAAATATTAAAAATACCCAAGTCAAAGCGCTCACAATTACAGATACAGGAGATGGCATTTATGCTTGTTGCTGTATTATTCTTCTTTGTACTAGTAGGATTATTTATTGCTTCTTTGATGTATTCTAATTTAAAAGAAGATGCAACTGAAATTGCAGAGACAAGAACCCTTACATCAGTTACAAACCTAGCAGATTCTCCTGAATTCAGCTGCGTTTTATCAAAATCAAATTGCGTTGATGAAGATAAACTTATTTCACTAATAAATAAAACCAGTTATATGAATTTCTGGACATTTAGTAGTCTAAAGGTAGTTAAATTTGGGGCATTTAATAAAAGTGAAAAAGAAATGATAAAATGCACAAGAGCAAACTATCCTGAATGTGAATTATTTTTAGTTTATGATAAGGATATTTCAAATGAAAGGGCAATTTCAAGTTATGTTGCTCTATGTAGAAAAGAATATGAAAATGGATATACTTATGATAAATGTGAACTTGCAAGACTAGTTGCAGGAACTGGATTAAAAACTTAATAACATGATAAAAAAGAATAAATTAGGGCAGCAGGAGATATTGGGATTTGTTTTAATAGTTTTACTTGTAACCATAATGGGGGTTGTATTTTTATCATTTTCAATTGGAAAATCAAGACCAACTAAACAAACAAGTGCAGAAATTTCTAACCTCCTTGAAGCAAGTATGTATCATACAACTGAATGTGCTGTTAATTATGTTCCTCAGTATAGGGAGGTTCAAGACTTAATAAAAGAATGTTATAAAAATCCTGAACAAAAGTGCTTAAATGGTAAGGGGGTGTGTGTTGTTCTTGAATCCACGTTCAAAGAATTAATTGACCAAAGTTTAACTGTAAGTGAAGTTTCTCCAAATAAGGCATATATATTAAAAATACAGTATAGTTCTCTTAACAGTTTAAATGAAACCATAGAGATACTCAAATTTGAAGAGGGTATTTTTAAAAACTGCAGTTCAAAACCAGGGGGAAGCCATTCAATTGCAGTAACTCTTAGCTCTGGAACAATTGATACAGAACTAGAAGTATGTAGAGGCGAAATATAAGTATGCTTGAAAGTTTTCTTTTAACTTATGGATACATAATTTTGTTTATTGGAACTTTTTTAGAGGGTGAAACTATTCTGCTAATTGCAGGATTTTTAGCTCATGAAAAAATATTATTTCTTCCGTTAGTGATAATTGTTGCAGCAGTAGGGGCATTTTTAGGAGATCAATTCTTTTTTATGATTGGAAAAATAAAAGGCAAAAAGATTATTAAAAAATATAAACTAATTGAAAATCAAGTTAGCAAAATCAATAGATTAATTGAAAAATATGATATTTCTTTTATGATAGGTTTTAGATTTGTTTATGGGATTAGAACTATTACCCCATTAATAATGGGAACAAGCAATATCCCTACTTCAAGATTTATGGTGTTTAATGCTATTGGGGCTATTTTTTGGGCAATTCTTATTGGATGTCTTGGCTATTTATTCGGAGCAACTTTAACTATTATTCTAGGAAGAATAAAGCATCTTGAAATGCAGATAATAATAGGGTTTATTATACTCGGGGCATTTATTACATTATTTAGATTTATTAAAATAAAATATGAATCTAAAAAGACTCTAAAGAATGATTAGTTTTCTTTAAGGATTTCTTTTATTATCTTATATACTTCGGGAGTTTTACTTGGACTTACCATAAGCGTATGCAGATATTGAAAGTTAGACCCTTCACAAGTTCCATTAATAAAATAGTTTTTTGCATAGCTTAGATAGGCACTGTTATTTGTAACTACTTTATCTCCTGTTTCTCCATCAGTGTCACAACCAATTCCAATTATGTTATAGATAGGAATTTTGGGGTTTTTTGCATTGTCGAGTTTATTTAAAAATAGATTAGCTGGGTCCATATCTTCACACTCAAGTTCAGCCCCAAAAACAGAACAATACTTGAGAACGGTTCCATTTACTCCATGATTAGGGCTTGCTATAAGTATTGCTTTAGATATATCTCCTTCTCCAAAAATCTGAAGATATCTTCTAAACACAAGTCCGCCCATACTATGAGAGATAATTATTACTTTCTCCCTATTTGTTTTAAATTTAACACTATTAACTATATCATTAAGCCTTATTGCATAAGTATCTAGATTATCCTGTTTAGTTTGAAGAATAATGTTTTGGTCTCTACTTTGGTAGCTATCAAAGTAATAACTTGCCTTAACAGTTACAGGATAGTTTATCTTGCCTAAAATTCCACTTAAATTTTCTTCTTCAGGACCAATTAGCATAGAACCTGCATCAAGATAACCTTCGTTTTCAAGAGCCCTTTGCATTTCATCAAAAATATTAAGATTATACTCTGCAGATACAATTTTACTGAAATCGTGACCATGTATAAATATTACTGGAAATTTGGTTTTGTCAGAATAGCAAGAATCATTGCAACATTCATGACATTGATTAAATAGGCAACAGGTCTGAACTTTTTCCATTAAAACCGGAGGATCTGGTGAATAATAAGAAAAGTTTGGAAAATCAATCTTGGTCCTACTTATTTGATTTATTGATTCATTTGAAATAAATGTCTCAGTCAGATTACTGAGGTTGGTTGTTAAATTTATAGAACTTAGACTGATTGAAATAAGGGCAATTTCTAATTCTTTTTCAATAAGACTAGTCTTTTTAACAGATAAATTATTAAAATCCAAAATTGCCTTGTCAATCACAGTTAAAGTCTCATTTGAAACATTAATATACTGGAAATTTTTAAGATCTGATTGAAGGGCAACTAATTTTAATGATGCTGAATTATATCCTGAAATCAGATTAAATACGGTTTTATTAAAGTAGCTTAGGTTGTTCTTGAAACCTAAAAATGAATTGTCTAATTCAGGGATTTTAGAGCTTAGCTCTGCATATTCCTGATTATTTAAAAAAACAGTTAGATTATTAATAGACTGATTCAAAGATGAAGCAGAGGCTTTTAAAGAGTCATATTCAAGAATAAGATTATCCATACTCACAGATTCGTTCAACTGATCTAAAGGTAATTTATAATCGGCTAAAAATGAACTGATTAATGCTTCTTTTTCTACTAATTCTAAGATTTGTTTTCTATACTCTTGATTTGCCTCTTTTTCTTCTAGATTAAGGTCATAATTTAAGGTTATTAAGAGATTTCTTTTTTTTAATTCTTCAGTTGTATGACAAAGAAAGGTTCTTTCACTTTTGCATTCTATATCAAACCTGTATAATTTTTGTCCTATTCCTTTTGAGGGGGGAACCAAGGTATAATTTTTAGTTACAGGAGCAATTATTTTAAGAGAAAAATTAGCATTATCAAGAATATGTCCTGAACTAATGTCAATAAAACTATAATCACAGTAAATAGAACAGAAAGGATTTGTCAAAATGTCAGTTTTTATTTTAATATCCTGAGACTCTCCATGAGAAAGGAAAAAATTTTCATTATCAGTAGTTATAGTAATTAAAACATCGTTTCCAAGAAACAGATTTATAAAAAGATAGATTTTTGCCCCAAATATGATCATGGCTAAAAATACACTAAATACTAAGAAAGCTAGAACTACCTTTCTTTTTTTAAATCTCCTCTTTTTCATTTTAAACTAATTGCAACATCATATAAAAAACTTCTGATTATAAGCTTAAAGATTAATTGTTATAATTACCTGATCTGCGTCCACTAAAGGCCTTAAACGTTCTCTTCCTTGTTTATGAGAACTTACTAGCTCTATAAAACCAAATTGTTCTAAAAGCTTGATATCATGCCTAACTGCCTTAAAATCCCTGCCTAAAAGCTTTGCTAACTTATATATTGATTCTGGCTGCTTTGTTTTACAGATATGAAGAAGCTTGGCTTTTTCATTACTAAGCAGCATTCTTAGGTTAGATATTTCTGAGTTCTTTTTGCTCCCTTTAATCTTATTAAAAATTGATGAGAAAGTACCTTCTTTTTCTACTAGAGTTATGGTTAAAGATTTTGATTGTTGAGCCATTTTACCTGTTTATATTGATAAAAAGGCATAGTATATAAATTTTTCCATATATCCAAGATATATACTTTCTACTTAGGGTATATAATAATTGGTATATGTTTTATAATATACCCTATATTAAAACAGGGGGTTTTATAGGTTTAACTAAAAGCCTAAAAACATCATCCTGGCTTGTTTAGATAACTTAATGACAACAAAAGGTTTATAAATAAAAGCCTAAAAAAGCCGGTTTTTTAGGTATTTTTAAAGATCCCTATTGGAAAGCTTTTTAAAGGAAATTTCATATGACTATTTGTTGCTTTAAAGCAACCAATGACTAACAGTTTAAACAGTGTTTTAAAAAGAGACAACAGTGAAAAAGTCTATCCTAGTGTATTTAACACTAATGATTATTATTGTTGAAAGGAGGTTAATAAATAATGAAATTTAATTATAAGAAAGTAGCTTCAATATTCGCTAGTGCAATTATGCTTTCGAGCACAATTGGTTTTGCTGCTGCTGCAACTTATCCTTCACCTTTTACAGGTGGAGCTGCTGTAGTTTACGGTGAAAACGCTGCAACTACAGATATGGCTGCTGCAATTGATATCTACAAAGACTTATCAAGCAAGACAACTAGTTCAAGTACAAGTTCAACCACTGCTGTTGCTGGAGAAGCTGCAGCTATTGAAACTGGTGGACAAAAATTGTATTTAGGAGATTATATGAATACAACTAAATCAGCTTTCTCTAAAACTGAATTACCAACTGTTTTATCAGATGGAAAAATCTCAGATGAAGATGGAACTGACTTTACATATATCCAAAAGATAAATACACCTAATACTAATGTTGTGTATAGTAAAACATCAGACAATTTGGCTGAACCGATACTGAATTTGAACCTAGATTCATCAAGTATAAATTATAGTATGGAAGTAACATTCCCTACTGCAGTTAATGTAACAAAATTAACAAATAAAGATATAACTTTATTTGGTAAAAAATATACTTTCTCAGGAAGCGCATCAGATCTTACAATTAAAAAACTTGTATTATTCGAAAACGCACAATCACAAATAGTGAAATCTGGAGAAAGTGCTGATGTTACTGTTTCAGAAGCAAAGCATACTATTGCAATTACTTCTGTTGAAAGTGACGTAAAAGCTACAATAACTGTTGATGGAGTTTCACAAGCAGTAACTGAAGGAAACACATACAAAGTTTCTGGACTTGACCTTTATGTTAAAAACGTAATTGGTCCAAATGTTGCTGGTGAAACAAGAGCTGTTGAACTTTACTTAGGTTCAGCAAAGGTAACTCTAGAAGACGGAAATAGTGTTGTGAAAGGCTCAACAACTGTTTACGGTACTAGTGTTGCAATAACTTCATCTGGAAACAAAGTTTCTAAGATAGCTCTAACTGTTGTACCTTCATCTCTCGATAATAGAATAAAGTATATTAAAGAGAATGCAAGTATGACTGATCCTATATTTGGTACATTTAAGGTATCATTTGGTTCGATAGAACCAGGTCTAGCAGATACTGCTAGGGACGAAATACAAATAAAAGCTACTGGTGAACAAAAAGCAAAGCTTAAGTTTACTAACAAAGTTGGTAATACTTATGACCAAGAAATGTTCAAACCAAGTTCTGCTATTGCTTTATCTTCTTTGAAGAATGCAACTACTTTTGGATTTGATAGTTATGACGTTATAACTACAACATCTGGAGAGGCTAATGAAAATGACTATGTTATAACTGGAAGTAATGAATACTCTCAGATATGGCAAGTTACTAGAATAGACGTTCCAAACAAAAGAGTAGTATTAAGAGATATGGCTGGAGATAGTCAAACAATAAGTTTAACTGACTCTACTGTAGGCTCAACTGCTACATTATCACTTGCAGACTCAAGTTCTGCAACTATCACATTAGTAGGTAATACTACTGGTGGTAATCTTAATGTTACAGTGAATAAGGCAACTGCTGTTGTATATACTAAGGGCGGTGCAAAAATCGATATGACTGCACTTATAGCTCCTGCTAATGCAACAACAACTGGAGGTTTGATCAATATAACTGAAGAAACAGCATATAACGATGGGTCTTACACTAATAATGTAGGCGGAACAATAGGATTAACTCCTATCAATGTTACAATGTTATATGATGCAGCTACAAGAACTGGAAACGATATGTACATCTATTCTATAGCTGTTCCTGACACTACTTCTAGTAATGGTCTTGGTACTGTTGGTGATTATGATACATACTACCTTACAAAATACGGTAGTGTTGTAAAATACAGTGGAAACAATGATAAAATTTTCGACATGATGTACTCAAAAAGCGCATCTGCTCTAAAAGTTTATATTGGAGAAATTGCATCATCAATAACACCTGGCTCAACTGGAACTGCAACTGGTGCTGTTACAATTGTTAAAGACTCAGAAATTGCTTCTGTATCTGACAAGAACTTAATAGTAGTAGGTGGAAGCTGTATTAATACAGTTGCTGCTAAAATATTAGGAAGTGATAGTCCATTATGTGCAGACGACTTTAGTGCAATAACTAAGGTAAGTGCAGGAGGATATATTATCCAAACTGTTACATCTCCATATAATAGTGGAAAAGTAGCTATGCTTGTTGCTGGATTTAACGCTGCAGACACTCAAAATGCTGCTGCTAGAGCTGTACAATCAGACGTTAGTACTGATGTAGGGTCTCAAGAAGTTTATCCACAAGTAACTGCATAAGGTTATTTTTATTTTTTTTCTTTTATTTTTTTATTTTTTTTATCCTCTTGTGAGAACTAGGTCAAAATTATATTGTTAAATAGAAAAAAAGAGTTAAAACCAAAGCTATTTAAATGTTAATTCTTCTTAAATTTATATAAAGTGAGATTATAAATAATAACATGAAAAAAATATTAACACGAGCACAAGAATCTAAAAAAACAAAAAGAAATCAACTAATAATTGGACTTATACTTGTTGGACTTATGTTATTTAGTACTGCAGGTTATGCAATTGGTAACTATGGAGAAGATACAGCTACAAATGGCAAAGTAGATTATAAGGGAATAACATTTACTCGAAATGCAGATTACTGGGATTTTAGTTTAAATGGACAAAGCTATATGACTCAATACAATCCTGAAGAAATTAAAGACATCAATGTATCTACAAGTATTATTCTTAGCGATTATTCAGATAAACCTCTTTATTTTGCTACAGAATCAGGCCAATTAGAATTAGAACTTGCTACAAATTTAGCAAATAGTGTTTTAAGATTACAGAGTGCATGTATCTCAGAGAAAAATTGTGAAAACAATCTTCCGATTAAAAATTGTTTAACTGACAATGTGATTGTTATTAAAGAAGCAGTTAATCAGAACGAAGGCGTATATCAAGAGGGAAACTGTGTGTTTATTACTGCAGAATATTCTAATTTAACAAAGTATGAAGATGCTTTCTTATTCAAAATTTTAAAAATTTAAAATGAATAAAAACAAAAAGACTGATAAAAAAGAGAAAGATATCGAAAATAAAGGTAGTTCTAAACAAATAAGAGAAAAAGAAAACAGACAGTTAAAATGGGCAATTATTATAATGATTTTAGGACTTATGATCATAGTTATAATTCCTCTAGGCTATAATACTTTTTCAAAACAATTCAACCATAATTCAATTGTATTTCAAAAAACAAATGTAGGAAACATTCGTTTTTATTCAACATCGGTTCCGCTAGTTAATAGCGAAGGGAAAATATATTCTGAGTATCTTGCAAGTTTTAGAGAAGATCCCAGAACACTTGATTATATTAATGTCAGCCTTACAAACGAAAGCACTATTAATTTTATAAAAACAAAACCGGTCTATATTTCACTTGAAGACAATTTACCTCAGTGCCCTGATAATCTTATTGCTGTTGTTGACCTTGCTGCTTTCCTCACAGGATTTGGAGGATTTGAAGTAAAAGGCGCGATAAACAACAAGACAACTGCAGATGAGACTAAAGTTGCTTATGTAAATTGTGAAAACTCTCCAAATAACACAGTCATAAGAATAAAGACTGCAAATGAAACAACTATTTCTAAAATAGGTCCAAACTGTTATGAACTAACCTATAAAGGTTGTGAAATAAACAAAGTAACTGAAAAATTCGCATTAATTATTGTTAATGGATATATGAATTATTTTGAACTAAAGAAAAGCTCTTGGCTTGATTTTTTTAAGTAGTTAAAAAATTGAGTTTCCTTTAAGTGGTGATTTTAACTTGACTAAAATGAATAAAAATATGGACCTTGCTATAAAAGAAGCCTTTCTTGGCATAAGAAAAAAAGACGGAGGACCTTTTGGAGCAGTTATTGTTAAAAATGGAAAAGTTATTGCAAGAGGCCATAATGAAGTTTTAAAGAACAATGACCCTACGTCTCATGGAGAAATTGTTGCAATAAGAAAAGCAGGAAAGAAACTTAAAAATTTTGATTTGTCTGGATGTGAAATTTATACTTCTTGTTATCCTTGCCCAATGTGTCTTGCGGCTATTTATTGGGCTAGAATCAAAACAGTTTATTATGGATGTTCTGAATCCGACGCTGAAAAACTAGGATTCGATGATAAACTAATTAATGATATTTTTAAAGGAAATAAAAAAGGCATCCTTAAAATGAAACAAATTGAAATGGATAGTTGTTTAAAACCATTTAAGAAGTTTAATGAAATGAATGACAAAAAGATGTACTAACTTTAAAAAATATTATTCTAAGATAAAATTATTTTGTTTTCTTAATTAACTGCTTCATATCAGAATAAACTGGAATTTCAGTTATTTTAAATAGTTTAACTATTAAAAACCAGATTAAAACAACAAGGATAGTGCTTAAAGAATACCAAAATACTTTATGAGTAAGATCAAACAAATAAAATTTATTTGCAAATAATATTGCAAGTAAAAATATTCTGAATATATTTAATACAAAAAGGAATATAAATGAAACAAGAACTGAATAAATTCTTTTTTTATAGTTCATTGGAACAGACAAATTTAAAATTAAAAGCAACAAATAAGCAGAGCCTGCAACACATGCAGGAATTATCTGAATAAGAACATTTGAATTGATTAAAATAGAATTATCATAAACAAAAACACTTGGATAAACTAACTTTAACAGAGATGCAGTAGAATTAACCGTCATAGGGGTAAATACCCAATATATCAACGGTAAAGTAAACATAAACGCAAGTAAAATTAAGTATCTTAAGGGAATTAAAAAAGTTGTAATGTCATTTCTAGAAGACTTTTTTATAGAATTATTTGCACGCTTATTTTTTTTTGCCCTCTTTTTCATAAATAAATCTAAGGAAAACCTATTTAAATATTTAATTCTCCTGATATGAATGGTGAGATTAAAAAAAAGAGCTACAAAAGAGATAATTTTGATTATTGGTTTAATAGTTTTAGTGGGATTTTCAATTATTTTTGATACCCCTATAATAAAATTTGTTCAAGAATGTAGGAATAGTCTCTTTGATTATTTTCTTTTAAGCATAACTTTTGCCAGTAATGTGTTTATTATATTTTTCTTTTTGACTACGCTGTTTTTATGGAATGAACATAAAAGAAGATGGATTGTTCCACTTTGGCTTGCAGCTATTTTTTCAGCACTTGCAAGTCTTTTATTAAAGGTTCTTATTCAAAGAACAAGGCCGTTTGAAGCTGGAGTTGTTTCAGTTTTAACAATACTGCTCAACGAAGTTAAATTTGGACTTGGCAGTTGGAACTTTTCTTTTCCATCATTTCAAGCAGTTTTAGTATTTTCAGCAATACCTATCTTGAATAAAGAATTTAAAAAATTTAAGTATGTCTGGGTTATATTTGCAATACTTGTTGCTTTCTCAAGAGTTTATTTCGGAGTCCATTACCTCTCAGACGTGTTAATAGGAGCTATAATTGGATATTTAATAGGTTATTTGATGGTAAGCCTAGAAGAAAAATATGAGCCTGGAAAAAGACTAGTTGAAAGATGGATGTAAAATATTTTCAAATATTTGAATAAATAACCGAATAAAAAATAACTATTGATTAATCTTAATCAAAACTGCTTCTTTTTCTTGGAGAAAGCATTCTTCTTATAACTAAAATTATTGCAACAATCAAAACTACATTAACTAAAACTATTACATAAATAAACCAATTTGCTTTAATGTTTTCTACTAAAGCTGAACCTGTTTCTGATTCTGGTTGAGTTATTGAAAGCACAACATTTTGTTCTACAGTTTGATTTCCAGAGACTGCTCTTATTGTAAATTGTTTGTCTCCAGTTGCTTCTTTATCAATATTAAGAACAATACTCACATCTCCAGACTGTCCTTGAGTTAATGAGATAGATTGAGGGTCTATAGATACTAGACTTGACCAAGCACTATTTCCATATACTGAAACAGCATAATTATTTGCAGAACCTGGGTTATTTAGTTTAGCATTAACAATAATCTGTTTTCCAGCTATTGCTTCTGGAGTTTCTGGGTCAAGTTGAGCTGTTATTTGAACTTTTTGTGTTGATACAACATTACAATTTCCTTTAACAGTTATTGATTTTGAAAATATTTGATCAGAGATTATTCCATAAACCTGGTCATAATCATAATAAGTTCTGAATTCTAGAACATATAATTTTTCTTTAGCAGTACTAGGAATATCAAATTCAAAGTCAACAGTTATTGAATCTCCTTGGTCAAGGTCATCATTTATTATTTTTTCCTGACTTATTCCAAGTTCTTTATTATACATAGTAACTTTAACTCTTTCTGAATAATCTGTGTCTCCAATGTTTACAACTTCTCCTGAAACTTGAACTTTATCTCCACATTGAGCAGTTACTTCTGGTGAAAAAATAATGTTATTTAAAACAACTTGTTTACCCTCATCAGTTTCTCTTGTTCCAGAGATTGTTTCATAATAAGTGCTTCCAAGATCAGATGATTTTGAAGTACAAATAGTTGATTCGCTTCCGCTTTTATATGCTTTAACAACTAATTGATAGTTTTCTTCTTCAAAATCAACAGGAACATTAAATTTGAATTCTGCTGTTTTTGTTTTACCATCACTTATTGTGCTTAAGCTTATTTTTTTATTGTCTAAATTATCAAGAGATCCAATAACGCTTTTTCCAGTAGAATCTAATAATCCTAATTCAACATAAACATTTGATACTTTTTCAGAGCCTGCATTTTCTACTTTTACTTTAATAGTTACTTCATCAAGAGGTCTCCATTCACTATCATCATCACTATTATCGTAGTTATTGATTGTTACTTCTGAAATAGATAAATCAGAACTTGAATTGTCTCCATATTTACAGAAAGTGTTTGAGAATGTTAAAGGTATGTTTTGAGATAAAGTATCTGTTGAGTCTGTTGAACTAACTGCGTTTACTACAATATTTGATGCAAAATTACCTATCTTGAAGTTTGTTGTATCTCCAGTATAAGTTAAAGCAACAGTTGCGCTTTGTCCTGTTCCTAGGTTATTAAAAACAAGAGCTGAATTAGGTGTTATTGTTATTGTATGACTTCCATCAGAAATTGTTGTTGGAAGAACAACAGATAAGTTTAGTGTAGTAGCACTTGGATTAGTTATAGTAAAACTAGCTTGACTATTTGTTTTTGATAAAGTATTTGGTGTTGATGTAGAAATTGAATAAGTTGCTGCGCTAACTAAAGCTAAAGATAAGATTAGCGTTAATAAAACCGAACTGAGTATTTTTGTATTCATTTTGTTATAATTCTGGAGTTATAACACCTTTTTAAGCTTTATGGTTTTAAAGAATATAGATTATTTTCACTCATTTTAAGAGAAAATAATTAAAATAAAATATTTCAAAACTTTGATTTATCGTCATTAAACTTAAGTAAATAGGCTCAAACAAAAGAAATTTTAAAATCGACTAAACAAACAAGAATAAAATGGAATAGCCAATCTAACCTATAGTATCAATAATAACTGTTGACGTTTAAAATAGAACAAAAATCCTTTTATTTTATTTAATAAGATAGCTGGGATAAAAACCTTTATAAGAAGAGAAAATATAGATATTTTATTAAGAATTATTAAAAGGAGGTGTGAAATGGCTAAGAATTCGAAAAAGTTAATAGGCGCTTGGGCATTCTTAATAGGTGTTCTTGTTGCAGTAGTGGTTGGAGTAATTGGAGACAGTTTATCTTCAGGACTACAAGTCTGGGTACTAGGAATTTTAGTTTTAGCTGGAATATTAGTAGGTATTTTAAATGTTAATGCAAAAGAAACATCAGGATTTTTACTCGCAGCATTAGCACTAGTTATTGTCTCTTTTATGGGAGGCAATGTAATAGACTCGTTTGGAACTGTTAAAATAATAGGACCCATGCTAAAGAATATATTGTTATATCTATTGGTTTTATTTGTACCAACAACAATCATTGTTGCGCTAAAATCAGTATTTGAAATAGCAAGAGACTAATTACGCTTTTTATTTTTTTATTTTTTTTATAATTATCCATCAAGAAGAAATATACGAGAAGAATTAATAAAATTCTTTTTTTCTTTCAATATACACACCTATAAAATAGAGTATTAAGATTACTGCTAAAAGCACAGGGGTTCCAATACTGATTTCATAGGTTTTTGTATAAGCTGCATAAACACTTAGAAAAAAAGATACTATTATTACTAAGACCAAAGGTGCTTTAAGAATAGGAGAAATAATTTTTTTATTCATGCTATTATATACTAGCAATAAATCTATTTAAACGTTTAGAATCTCACTATAATTAATAATGAGAGGATTATCATAAGAAAGGCCTGAACATGCAGTATTTACCCATGAGTCTATATTAAAATTTTCAAACTGAGCTATGTCTAGATTATTTGAAATAAAAATAAATGCGTTCTTACCTTTTTTCATTAATCTTTCTCTTAATGCTGTTGCCTGAGCTACATTCTCCTGACCTGGCTTTGTTGTCACAAGAATACCAATATTTTCTGCACGAATAAATTTTAATAATGCAGCTCTCCTTTTGTTTTTTTGCAGTTCTATTTCTTTTTTAGAAATACTTGCTATTAGGTTATTATCCAAAACATAAACTTCGGGGGCCTGAAGATAAAGATTGATTGCATGAAATCTTCCTGCACCAATTAAGAGCACAGGGTTTGTTGAAGAAATTTTAGAACATCCTAGAACCTGACTAAACTGAACTATCTTGATTTTGTTTTCTTCTAGCTGCTTCTTAATCTTTTGTGCAAGAGACTTATATTGAATAGAATAAGCAAGAAAAAGCTTTTTTGGAAGCTTTGCTATTTCAGTACTGGGCAGGCTAAAATCTTCTAGATTTTTTAATTTTGATTCAATGTATAAAACTTTCATGTAAATGAAAAAGAATAATACTTTAAAGAATTTGCTATGATTACTAATAATTATAGGACATCATGCCTGTTATCTCTATTGTCTGATCCCTGTGATCTTTCAGGCGCTTTATGAATTTCTGCAAATGAAGGAGTAACTATTATTATGTTTTCTCCAAAACCTGCTATGTTTCCTTCCAAAGCATCAGTTGTCTTTTTTATCTTAGAAATTGCTCTTTTTAATTCAATAACGTCCTTTGATCTTAGAGGTTTTATATCAATTACTGCTATAGTATATCCGTCTCTTAATGAATTAAGTATTGGATTAATATCTTCAAAACTTTTTAGAACAAAGGGCCTTACAAGAACTTTAGATTTTTTAATCTCTTTTCCGAGATCAATTTCAATATATTCAGATTCACCGCTTGTGCCGCCTAACGCTCTTTTTATCTTATCAAATACCATAATTAAGAATTAATTTATTGAGTTTATAAATATTTCTATGTTATAATATAATCGGCAAGTTATCCTCGGTAAAATAGAACTATTTTAATTTCTTCATCACTTCTTCTTTTAACTCTTCGAGATTTTTAGAAAGTCCAGATTCTTGCTTATCTATAGACTTAAGCCTTAATGATAAAAGATCCTTTTTCTGATTCATTTCTTTTTCTACTTTTTCTCTATCAGTCTTAATCATTATTTGACCTACTACCTTAAAAATATCTGATTTTGATTTTGAAACTTCAGAAAGTGCATTTTCAATTTCGTTTATTTCCATTTGAAATGCCTGCTTTTGCATTAACAATCCCTGAAAATTCTGCTCGAGCATTTGCAGTTCTTGAATTTTTTCCTGAGTTTCTTTATCTAGATTCATTTTAATTAGAGAATTAAATTGCTTTAATCTTAACCACATTTGTTCTTGGTTTATAAAATATTTTTGAGCCACAGTTTGGGCAAAGAAATCTTTTATCTAAAAGATTATTTGTTATTTTTTTTCCGCATTTGAAACATTTATATGTTGCCATTATATGAATTAAGAGGTTGATGGTTATTTAAATTTATTTATTTGATTCTTTAGGTTTAATTAAATGATAAGTATGTGAAGCAAACTTTTTTTTGCATTTTTTACATTCCCAAATTCCTTTTGATAATCTTTTTGCAACTCCATTACAAAATAAACAAGTTTGCTTTTTTCTTTGAACTGATTCAATCTCAGCTATCTTTCGTCTGACGCTTCTTCCATATCTTGCGCCAAATCTTCCTGCTGCTTTTACTTTTTTTGTTTTTACCATTTTGTGTTTTATTTTTTTAAAGATTATAAACTGGGGATGCTGGGATTTGAACCCAGATCGCAAAGTCCCAAACCTTGAATGTTACCAGGTTGCACCACATCCCCTTAGATTTACTAAAATCAGGGGATTTATAAACCTAATTAAATTATTTTTTCTTTGCTGCAGGTTTTGCTGCAGGTTTTGCTGCTGCCTTGGCAGGAGTTCCACTTGCTTTTGAGCCTGCACCTGGTTTTGCACCATCGGTTTTTACTGCACCTGCACTCGGAGCTGCAACCGGAGCTGCTGCTGCTTTTTCTGCTTTTGCTTTTTCAGCTTCTTCAGCAGCCTTCTTATTCTTCTCTGCTTTCATATCTTGAGCAGTTTTTATTTGATTATAAAACTCATCTAATTTTTGTCTTTTTTCAGCAGTAGTCTCTGATAATTTTTGATTAATTTCTTTATCGAATTTTCCTTTAGCAACTTCATGAATTAAGTCGTTAGGATTCTCGTTTTCAACAAGGATTCCAACAGTTTTAGAAGTTCCAAGAATAGATTTTACTGCGGATTTAAAATCTTTCTCAAGCATATTTGCATATTTTATTTTTGTAATTTTTATAATGTCTTCAATTGAAGCATTTCCAACAATAAGATTTTTATGGTCATTTGAACCTTTTTCCAAATTCATTTCTTTTTTTATTAATTCAGATGCAGGTGGTGAAAATGTTTTTATTGTGAATTCTTTTGTTTTCTTGTCTACATGAAGTTCAACTGGAACTTTCATTCCCTTGAATTCTTTAGTAGATGAATTTATATCAGAAATAACCTTGCCCATATTAATCCCAAGAGGGCCTAATTGTTGAGCTATTGCTGGTCCTGGTTTCATATCTCCACCTTCAATTAATAATTTAATAATCATCTGGTATTAGTCCTCCACTTGATTCTTCATAACTTTTATTTATTTTTAATTCTTCATCATATTCTTCCTTTTTAATGGTTTCGCTTTCATCAGAAGCACTTTCTCCTGCTTCTTTTTCTCTTCTTATTACTTTTATGTTATCTAGTTTTACAGTTACAGGAATTGGAACTACTGCAGCAAGAAGAGTAACTACAGCTTCTCCTTTTGATTTATCTATACGGATAACTTTTGCTTTTTCTTTTTTGAATGGTTCCCCGATGATCTCAACAATATCTCCTTTTTCTATGTTGATTTCTTCCAAGACTGGTTCAATCATATTTTTTATTTCAGAATATTCAACAGTTTTTCCAATGATTCCTTTTACATAAGGAAGGTTATATGCTGCTTCTTCAGCTGATTCTCTGTCCTCGGCTTCAAGAAAAATATATCCTCTTAAACCATGAGGTCTAGCAAGAGCATAAACATTAAGACTATGTTTGTTAACTTTTGCAGAGATTAGTTCAAGTGCTCTGTCTTCTTTATTCGTTGTTACCTTAATTATAAATATCATTTTTTATGTTTGATGGAAAAGATATAATTCTTCGCCCAACTAGCCCTTAAATTCTAAGAACTAGATAATAATAATTAAAAATTAAGGTTTATAAAGATTTCTATGGGGGCTTTAAGGAAGTCCTAAAATAATTGTTAAGAATAGAATAATATTAAATTAAGCTACTTTAATTAATTGCATTATTGCTGCAATTATAAAACCCATAAGTCCAATTAAAGCCAGGCCAATTGCAGAAACTTTTGCAATTGAATTGAACTCAGTTTTAGTTGGTCTTTTAAGAAGATGCCAAACTCTCACACATTGTGAGACAAATGATTTTAAACTTTCTAACATGATAAAATGAATAAGAATGGGTTTTTAAGTGTTTTGATAAAGGTTTGTTAAATAACTCTTTTTGCTTATTTTTTATAACTTATATTTTTCACCTGCTAATAACAAAAATCAAAGTAAAAGATTAAATAGTCTTAAGCTTACTAATATAACTATGGCATTAGTCACGATTGCATTGGTCACAGGGGCACTAGTATTATTATTACTTATATTTGGATTAAAAATAATTAATCAATATGAAAGAGGAGTTAGATTCACACTTGGAAAATATAGTGGGATAATTGAGCCTGGACTTAATTTTGTCATTCCAATAATACAAAGTTATAGAAAAGTGGATATCAGACAGACTACAATTAATCTTCCTCCGCAAGAAGTTATGACTAAAGACCAAGTCAATTTAAAAATAGATGGAGTTGTTTTTTATGTGGTTAGAGAACCTGAAAAAGTTATTTTAAATGTTGAAGATCTTGAACTACAACTTGAAGCAAAGGCATCTTCTGAACTTAAAGAAATTATTGGAAATAAAACTATGAAAGAAAGCCTAAGCGATAGAACCGACATTGCAAACACTTTACTTTCAATGCTAAATGAAGCTATTGAAGATAAAAGTTCAAAGAATAAAAAAGACTGGGGAATTGAAGTAAAAGCAATTCAAATAAATAATATTGAACTACCAAGAGAACTTATAAGAGCAATGAGTAAACAAGCAGAAGCTGAAAGAGAAAAAGAAGCAAGAATCACAAAAGCACAGGGAGAATTTGAAGCATCAAAAAAATTTGGAGAAGCATCTCAAGTTTATGAAAAAAATCCAAGTGCACTCAGACTTAGAGAACTGCAGACTTTCCAAGAAATTGGAACTGAACATAATACTCTTATGATGGTAATACCTTCTACAATGGCAACTGGCGACGGAAAATGGACACTTCCAATGGGGCTTAATGAACTTAGAAATAATCAAGAATCAAAAGAGAACAAGAATGAAAAGAAAAAATAAATAACTGATAACTTTCAAATTATTTAGTTTCAGAATTTACCCAAGATTCATATTCCTCGTTTGCTTCTACATCCAGTTTCATGATACATGGAACTTTATAGGAATGAATTTTTTTAATTTCAGATTTAACTTTTTCCCAGTTTTCTTTTTTTGTCTTTAAAATAGAAACTATTTCATCGCATTCTGCAACTTTTCCTGTCCAACAGGAAGTTGCTTTAATTGGAAAAGTGTTTGCGCAGGCAATTAATTTTTTTTCGAGCAAATGAGAAATAGCTTTACTTGCCTCTTCCATGTTTGGATAAGTTACATAAATTAATATGAATCCCATACCAATTATTGAGATAAAGACTTTTTAATTATTCCTATAATCCGGCCCAATTCCTTCTGCTTCTTCTATAAATTTTTTTAAACTCATCCCAGGAGACAGGATACGTCTATATTCTGCTGCCATTACCTGATTTGATAAAGATAATGAGGGGTCAGTTACTTCTTTCATTGGAATATTTAAAATTCGCTTAAGTTCTTCAAATACTTTTTTGTTTGTTTCATCTGATTCTGAAGCAACAGCTGTAAGAATACTATATGCGCTAGGCTCTTCAATTAAAAGTCCATAAACAATCAAAAGGTAAGGTTTATTTGAGCGGTTATCAAGACCATATTCAAGAAAACGGGAATCTATTTTAGGCATGTTTAGAAAATTGGGATTTGAGTCTTTTAATGTTTTTTCCAAATCTCCTTCAAAGACTCCGCCTGCAGCATTTAAAAATTTCATTGCTTTTATTTTATAAATAGACGGTTTATAAAGTTTTATAAAAAATAATTATTCTAAAAAATCAATTCCAAGTTCATCAGACATATCGCCCCTCATCTGATCTTCTGTTGGACGTTCTGTTCCTGAAATTTGAGGGCTTTTAACCCCGGTTATAATAAGCATTACTCTAATTGATTTTTCCATTTCAGGAGAAAGTTGTGCTCCCCAAATCATTCTTGCATCAGGAGAAAGTTTTTCTCCAACTGTTGAAATTATAAGTCTTGCTTCATCAAGTGACATGTCATCTCCACCTATAATATTAACTAGTGCTCCTGTTGCGTTAGCAATATCAACATCAAGAAGTGGATTAGTAATTGCTTTTTCTACAGCATCTCTTGCCCTATTTGCAGAATCTGATTCACCCATACCCATTAGAGAAACTCCTCCATTAGACATTACTGCTTTTACATCTGCAAAGTCAAGATTTACGAGCCCAGCTTTTGTTACAAGTTCAGTTGTTCCTTTAACTGCATTAGTCAGGATTTCATCGGCAACCTTAAACGCTGTTTGAAGGGGCAGTTCAGGAGCTATCTCAAGCAATTTATCATTTGGAATAACAATTAATGTATCTACAACAGATTCCATTCTTTCAAGACCATACTCTGCATTTTCAATTCTTTTTTTACCTTCAATTGTAAATGGAAGTGTAACAACTCCAATTGTCAAAGCTCCTTGTTTTTTAGCAAGACTTGCAATTACTGGTGCTGCCCCAGTACCTGTTCCTCCACCTAGACCGCATGTAATAAAAACCATATCGCAATTTGCAAGTTTTTTTCTAATTTCCTGTTCTGACTCATGAGCAGCTTCTTCACCCACTTTAGGATTACTTCCTGCACCAAGTCCCATTGTAAGTTCTCTTCCAATTAGAATTTTATAATCTGAATCTGTATAAAGAAGGTCTTGAGCATCAGTATTAACTGCAATAAATTCTCCACCTTTAATTCCTATTTCTTTCATTCTTGAAATAGTATTTCCGCCTGCTCCTCCAACTCCAAATACTTTTACCTTAGAATGTTGTTTTTTTAGAAGTTCTTCTAGTTCTCTATCTATCTCTGCAAGTTCAGGATCTTTACTTATTAGTCCTTGAGATTCCTGAAGAGCAAAATTCTGAATTTCACCTTTTTGTAGTTCACCTTTCATGATTAAGAAAACTAAAAATCTCTATTTAAAGATTATTATAATTTCAAGATACCTTTTGAAATAATAGGATTAAGCAAGTAATTTTTCCTGTATAGAAACAAGCTTATGATAAACTGGTGCAACAGAATTGTATCCCAAGCCAACAATGGGAGAAGAAGTAAGGGGACGTAAAAAACTATCCCAGGCATTCTTACTTCCTGAAAGAAGTAACTTAAGAGTTTCTTCTAAACCATCTAAAACTCTTGGGGGCTCTATTGAAACGCCATACCAAGATTCCTGAACAGTTTTTGCAGAAACTCTTGTTGTTCTATAAGTTTTATTTGAAGGATTTTTAAGAAAATTTGCAACACTTGATGCATAATCTAGATAATTCGATGCTAATGTCATATTGATTAATGTTATTTAAGGTTTAGAGCTTTCTTTGTCTTTCTTGCTTTCTTGGAGCATCTTGCTTTTTTTCTTCTACTTTTTTTGGAACTTCTGCTTTAACTTCAGAAACTACTTCTTTTTTCCCATTACCTTCCTTGGGCTTTGCTTCCTCTGTTTCAAAATCAAGTCCAGTCATATCCTTGAATTTTTGCTTGAAAACATCTAGAAATGGTTTTATTTCAGGTTTTTTAAAAACAACTTTTTTATCTTTAATCTCAAAATCAAGCCTAGTTTTAAAGAAAAAATCCTGCAAAGCATTTACTTTTTCAGAATCATCTTCAACAAGTCTTTTTATTGTAAATTCATACTCAAGGTCTTTTCCTGCCAAGGGATTATTAAAATCAGCAATTACTCTTCCACCAGAAACAGAAAGTATTTTTGCAATATGATCATCAAGTTGAAAAGTCATTCCAGGAACAGGGTTTGTTTGTTTCTCATGAAAAACCCTTATTGGAATTGTTTTCAATAATTGGGGATTTCTTTTTCCAAATGCTTTTTCAGGAATTAAGTGAAGGGTGTATTTCTTGTTTAGCTCTTTTCCTTCTAAATAATCATCAAACCCTTTTATTATCATTTGATTTCCAACAGAGGCAATAAGGGGTTTTATTTCCATCTCAATTCCAAGAGTTTTTGCTTCTTCTTTATTTGTTGTATCAAATATCTCATTATTTGCTCTTCCAGTAAATTCTATTTCAACAAAATCATTTTTCTTAATAGTTGCCATGTTTGATTTTGGAAGATGGAGTTTTTAAATTTGATGGATTAAATAGATACCATTATGAAGGAATTAATAGAACTAAAAAATGATAAGTTCTTGATAAGAAATCAGGATTTTTAGGTATTTTCAAGGAGGAGGAGTAATTTCAGAAACCTTTATAAATGCATTTTTGATTTGAATTATTATAAACGGTAACTTAAAGATGGCTTACAAATTAATTAATGCTGCAGAGGCAAGACCTGGCGTTGCTATAATGGTTGACGGAGTCCCATGTCTTACAAAATCAAATGATATTTCTAAAACCGGAAAACATGGTCACGCTAAATGTAGAATTGAGGCAATAAGTGTTATTGATGGAAAGAAAAAAGTTTTTGTTGCAGGCGGTCATGACAGACTTGATTGTCCTTTAATTGAAAAAAGCAGAGGCCAATTATTATCTATTGCAGAAAATAAAGCAACTGTTATGGATATGGCTACTTTTGAAACAATTGAACTTGTAATTCCTGAAGAATTAAAAGCTGAATTAAAAGAAGAAGACCAGGTAGAATATTGGATAGTTGAAGGAAGTAAAATAATTAAAAGGAAAGTTTAAAGAATGGCAACAAAACTCGCACCAACTCAAGCAAGACTTTTTAAAAATATTTTTGTTTGTAAAAATTGCAAGACAAAGATGAGATCTGATTCTAGAAAAATACTTGAAGGAAAAGTAAGATGCAGAAAATGCTTGAAAAATGCATTTAGACCTATAAGAAAGAAGTAAAATTCATAGGATTTATATAGTGTAAAAAGAATATTCTAATTATGACATCACTGATTTACTTATATGATATATCATTTTTGATTTTGTTTACACTTGGAGTAATCCTATTTCTTTATAAAAATAGAAAAAATCTAAAAAAGGACGGTATAATGTATCTTTATCCTACTAAAGTAGGAATTAAGTTTATTGATTATGTTGGAGAAAAATACAAGAAAACTTTAGGATTTTTAAGTTACCTTGCTGTAATCTCAGGTTATCTTTTAATGATAACTATGATTTATTTATTTGGTCAAATAGTTTATGTATATCTTTTTGTTCCAAAAGTTGTTCAGGCAATAAGAATTCCTCCGATAATGCCACTTATCCCCTATGTAGATCAGATGTTTAAAATAGATTTCTTACCTCCATTTTATTTTACTTACTGGATTATTGCAATAGCAGTTATTGCTATTTTTCATGAATTTGCTCATGGTATAATTGCAAGAAGATATGGAATAAGAATAAAAACAACAGGATTTGGATTTTTAGGACCATTCCTGGCTGCTTTTGTTGAACCTGATGAAAAGCAAATGGAAAAGAAAACAAAGTTTCAACAAATTGCAGTTTTGTCTGCAGGAACTTTTACCAACCTAGTCTTAGCTTTTTTATTCTTCTTATTATTTTCATTCTTTTTTATTATAGCATATGCTCCTGCTGGAGCTTTATTTAATACCTATGCAAGTCAACAAGTAGCAGTTAGTTCAATTAGTGCGATTGGAGGATTTACTATCCTAAATCATACAAATACAGGCATTATTGATATTATTGACAAAAATAAAATGCCCAATGATTTGATTATTGGAGAAAATGATAGTCAATTAAATTTAACCAAAATCTCTGCAAATAATAAAACTTATTTTATGAATAGCGAGGTATTAAAAAACCAATTGAGCCAAAATACTGATTTAGTTATAGTCTATAGTGACCTTCCAGCAATAAGAAATGGAATTGTAGGGGCTATTATTTCTGTTGATGATAATAAAATTAATACTCAAGAGGATTTATCTGCAGTTCTTAAGAATTATTCTCCGAAAGACAAGATAACAATTAAAACAAGACTTAACAATGAAATACTTGAATATAATATTACTCTTGCAGAAAGTCCTGAAAATAAAAGCAAGGCAATGATTGGAGTTGGATATTCAGGAGTTCAAAGAAAAGGTATACTTGGAGCATTATACAGCTTTTTTAATTTCTTTGAAAAACAGGCAACAGATTATCAACCAAGATTCAATGCAGACCTTGTTACATTTATTAAAGACCTGATATGGTGGCTTGCTTTAATTAACTTAAGTGTTGCACTGATGAATATGCTTCCAATGGGCATATTTGATGGAGGAAGAATGTTTATGTTGACAGTTTGGGCAATAACTGGAAGCAAGAAAACAGGAGAAACTGCATTTAAAGTAATAACTTATGTACTTCTCGGAGCATTACTACTTATAATGTTTGGATGGGTAGTTGCAATATTTGCATAGTCTAATTAAAATAATAAACTTATATTTAGTTTTATAAATGCTACTTGCATAAATTATATATGATTTCACCTAAATTAAAAGAAAGTTTACTTAAACAACATTATAGAATTGTTGGGAAACATTCTTCTGTAAAAATTTGTGAATGGACAAAAAAGTCTCTTACTGACTCAGGAGTTTGTTTTAAAGAAAAGTTCTATGGGATAAAAAGTCACCGATGCTGTCAAATGAGTCCTGCAACTGTTTTTTGTCAAAATAAATGCTTACATTGCTGGAGAGCAATTGAACTTACAAATGGAGATAAAATGGACTTAAAGAAAATTGATGATCCTAAAGAAATAATTAAAGGGTGTATTGAGATGCAAAAAAAACTCCTTAATGGATTTAAGGGAAATAGCAAAGTAAATTTGAAAAAACTTAAAGAAGCACAGGAGCCAATGCAATTTGCAATTTCGTTAACCGGTGAACCGACTTTATATCCTAAACTAGGGGAAATGATAAAAGAACTTAGAAATCTTGGAAAGACAACCTTTGTTGTTACAAATGGTTTGCAGCCAACAGTACTTACTAAGTTGAATAAAGAAAAAGCTCTACCGACTCAACTTTACCTCTCACTTAATTCTCCAAACAAAGAAATGTATGATAAATGGCATAGAAGCTCTAAAAAAGATGCTTGGAAAAAATTTAATGAGACTCTTGTCTTATTTCCTAAACTAAGAACAAGAAAAGTGATAAGAATGACACTTGTCAAAGATTTAAATGATAAAGAAGAGCAGATTTCAAATTATAGTGAGATGATAAATAAGGCAAAGCCTGATTTTATCGAGGTAAAAAGCTATATGGCTATAGGATTTTCAAGAGCAAGACTTGGATATGATTTAATGCTCTCTCACAAACAAATAAAAGAATATTCCAAAAAACTTGCAAAAGAACTTGGAAATGGATATAAGATTATTGCAGAACATAAATTATCCAGAGTTGTCCTGATTGGAATGGAAAAAAACAAGATGAAGATTCAAAAGAGAGAAATATGATTTTATTGCTACATGAAAGGTTTACCTCCAAAAATAAGTAAAGAAACTGAGATATTGATACTTGGAACTGCTCCAGGTCTTGAATCTTTAGAAAAAGGAGAATATTATCAAGATTCTAGAAACCGGATGAAGAAAATTCTCGAGTTAGTTTCAGAAGATACCCTTAAGAAAATTGGATTTTGGGATGTTTTTAAGAGTTTTAAATCTATAAAAGAAAGTAGCCTAGATAAGAACAGACTATTTGATTTAATCAATGATTTTGATAAAGAAATATTTGAAAAATGTAGTAAATTAAAAATTATTATTTTTAATGGTAAAAGTAAGGGAAGTAAAAGATTATTTAATAAATTTCTAGAAAAATATAATAAAAACCTCAAGGAGAGAAATATAAACCATTATTGTCTTGCAAGCACTAGTGGAAGTAATCCTTATTTTTCACAAAAGGAATGGTTAGACATTTTAAATAGAAGTTTATAGACAAGAAATTTAATTTTTTACATAAAAATAACGCCGTCTTTTGTAAGAGCAGTAAATCTTATTCCTGCAGGAAGGTTAAGAATAGCTGAAATTAATGCCATATGTTCTTTACCATTGCCACTTGCAATACTTAATGCAGCTTCGGTTCCTTTTATTTTACCATGAAGTTTTTTTACAATTTCTTCTTTCATTTCAACAAGACCTGTTGATTTAATCTCTATAAACTCAAAATCTTTTTCAGAATTAAATTTTTTTGCAAGGTCATTTCCCAAAAGAATTATATTTTCCCATTCTCCCCTATTAATTACTCCTGCAACCTGGCCCCAGGTTCCTTCACCAGCCCCTAAAAAACATATTAATTCCATTTTATTACTTCCTTTTTTAATATTTGATAAAACTTAATTAAATTTATAAGGTTTTATGTAATCAAAAGATAGTATAAAGATGGTAGTATATTTTATAACTGGCAACTCAAAAAAATTTGAAGAAGCTAGCCAAATAATTCAGGGAATTGAAAAACTTGATATTGACCTCCCTGAAATACAAGAACTTGATCCAAGGAAAATTATTGAAGAAAAACTCAAAGAAGCAAGAAAAAATCATTCTGGCGAGTTTTTTTGCGAAGATACTTCAGTTTACCTTGAGTGTTTAAATGGATTTCCAGGACCACTAATAAAATGGTTTAAAAAATCAATAGAGATTGATGGAATCTATTGCCTTGTTTCTAAATATGAAAATAACAATGCAGTTGCAAAAACTATAATTGGATATTCAAAAGGTGAAGAAATAAATTTTTTTGAAGGAGAGATAAAAGGGAAGATAGTTAGTCCTCGTGGAAAAAGGGATTTTGGATGGGACCCGATTTTTCAGCCAAATGGACACGATAAAACAATGGCTGAGATGACTCTTGAAGAGAAAAATAAGATAAGCATGAGAAAACAGGCTCTTGAAAAACTAAATGAGTACTTAAAAAAATAAACTCTTAAATAACTTTAAATAATCTTAAACTGTATTCTTAATAGAACTAAAAGAGGAAAAATCTATGAAAACATTTAAAACTTTAATTTCAAAAACCATAAAAGTTTTTGAATATCCTGAGAATTTTAAAAATTCTCAGTCTCTTCAGCACAAGAGGTGTGCCTTCAGATGAAAGACATCCCATTAAGTGAAATAACTCTTCGAAAGTACGAAAAACCTGCAAATCTTGAAAAAAGAGAGCTGATAAGAAAGATTTGTTTATCTTTAGGCTTACTTCAGCTAGGAGATTCTAGAGACATAATTGTTGATATTCTAATGGCACTAGTTGATGCAAACAAAAACAAAGAAGAGATTACTAGTGATGAAATAAACACGCGAGTTGAAGAAATAAGAAAAAAGTATAGTCTTGAGACCAAAGGCCTGGCAGAATCTAACATCCGAAGACAACTCAAAAGACTTAGAGATAAAATGATAGTAGACAAATCTGAAAACAAATATTATTTGAATGAACACTCGAGTTTAAAGGAGATATTTAAGAATAATATCGAGAAATTTATTATTCCTCAGACAATTGAGCGGGTAAAAGAGTATCTAGATGAGCTAGATAAAGAATAATTCTTTAGAAATTTAAAGTTTATAGACGAGATAGATAAAAAAATAAGAGAAATTAAAAGAAAATTAAATAAAAAAATAGGATAAAATTAAATAAAAAGTATAAAACCCTAAAAACTTCAAGAAGTTTTTGGAGTATTAAAATTTAAAAAATTAAATGAAGAAAGCTAAATTATGCTTTCTTCTTTTTTGCTGCCTTTTTCTTTTTTGCTGCCATGTTTCTGCCTCCTTTTTTAAGCCTCTGAAAATTATTTTTTCAAGAATGCTTTAGATTATAGAGGCGAAGTTTGTATTTAAATGTTTCTTAAAATAAAAAATAATCTTAATTCTCCGACGAGAAAATCCAACAAAAATTCTTGCAAAAAAAATTATTTTTTATTTTCGAACGACAAAATTAATATTTTTGTAGATTTAAAATCAAGAAAAAAATTTAATTTGAAAAAAAATTGGATTTATTTTTCAAAATAATTTCAATAAAAAGTGTGAAAAAATTTCTAAAATAAAAAAAATTTTATTTTTATTTCAAAAGTTAAGTCGTAAGCTTTATAAAGGCTTAATATCTCAACATAATAACCACAAACTACATCATTTGGTTCATACATTCTTTGAACTCAGGTGCATAGGTAGCGAGTAATTGCAAATTACAATCAAGATTGAGAAGATTAAATTTGCAATTAGGAGTAAGGTTAAAACGACAAAATGATAACAGAAGATAATTTTGCAAATGCAGTAAAAAAACTAAGAGAATCAAAGGGAAAGAAGACTTTTGATCAAACAATTGACTTAATTATAAATCTAAAGAATTTTGATGTTAGAAGAGAGGCATTTAATACATTTATTCAGGTTCCATATAAAATTAAAGAAAAAAAGATTGCAGCATTCCTTGAAAGAGAATCAAAAGTGATTGATACAATAAAAAAAGATGATTTTCCAAGATATAAAGACAAGAAAGATATGAAAAAATTAGTTAAAAAATATGATTTCTTTATGGCTAATGCAAAACTTATGCCAGCCGTAGCTACTAGTTTTGGTAGAGTTCTTGGACCAGTTGGAAAAATGCCATCACCACAACTTGGAGTTTTAATGTCTGAAGATGAAGAGATGATAAAAACACTTTTAGTTAAAATAAACTCGACAGTTAGAGTAAGAGTTAAAGAACCAAGTATAAAGATTGGAATTGCAAAAGAATCACTTACTGACGACCAGATTGTAAAAAATGCATATACAGTATATCAAAAAATACAAGAATTACTTCCAAGAAAAATCGATAATGTAAGAAATATTAAAATTAAATTTACAATGGGAAAACCAACTAATGTTGAAATGTAAAGAAAATGACAAAAACTCCTACAAAAAAAGTAAAAGCAGTCCAAGAACTTGCTGAAAGAATAAAAAAATCAAATACGCTTATGATAGTTTCAATTAAAGGACTTCCCTCAAGACAATTTCAAGAAATTAAAAAATCAATAAGAGAACATGCAACAATCAAAGTTGCAAAAAAGAATATTTTGGTAAGAGCTCTAAGAGACTTGAAAAAAGACTCTTTAAAAGAATTCGAACCTTATGTTACTGAAAATTGCGCATTTGCTATTTCAAATGATGAAGGTTTTGAACTTGCTGGAATTCTTGCTAAGAAAAAAACACCTGTTTTTGCAAAAGCAGGACAAATTGCTCCAATAGATATTGAAGTTAAAGATGGGCCTACTGACCTTGTTCCTGGACCTGCAATTTCTGAACTTAGTGCTCTTGGCCTTCAAGTTGCTGTTGAAAATGGAAAACTTTCTATTAAAAAAGCAAAAGTAGTCGTTACTGTAGGAAGTGTTATTAATGGACCAACTGCATCAATCTTACAAAAACTTGCAATACATCCATTTAGTGTAGGACTTGATCCTGTTGCTTTTTATGATATAAAAACTGAAAAAATATACAAAGATGTTAAAATCGATGATGAAGCTGCTGCAAAATCACTTTGTGAAGCTGCTGCAAAATCACTTGGATTTGCACAAAGTATTGCATATTATTGTAAAGAAACAATTGGATATCTGCTTTTCAAAGGAACAATACAAGCAAAAGCACTTGAAAATAAAACTCAATTAAATAACCCGGAGGAAACAGCTTAAGATGGAATATATTTATGTAGCGCTATTGTTGCATAAACTAGGTAAACCTGTAGATGAAGAACATATGAATAAGGTACTTCATTCTACTGGAGCAAGCATTGACGAATCAAAAGTCAAAAGCCTTGTTGCTAGTTTAAAAGGTGTTGATATAGAAGCAGAACTTGCTAACGCAGTTGTTGCTAGTGCAGCGCCAGCAGCTAGTGGAGCATCAAGTGCAAAACCTGCAGAAGAAGTAAAAGAAGAAAAGAAAGAAGAATCAACAGCAGGCCTAAGTTCTCTATTTGGTTAATTATAATTATTTTATTATATAACTAGATAGGGAAAACCTAATGATAATTAGGTTTACACTACCAAAGCCAGCTGTTTTCTGCAAAGACTTAGAAGTTCTAACAACACCAATACAATTGTAAAGAGAAGAATTGAGATATTTACTCTAGTTAATTTTGGATGTATTAGTAAGATTGTTTAATAAAAAAACATCTTTTAATTTTGGAAGACAAAAGTCTAACCAAAATCGATATACTTTAATTAACGCATAAATCAAGAAGCGATTCTCATATGGTTTAAGTCTTATAGATCTGGACAAAATAAAAAAAGCGAGTATATGAGCTTCAAGGATACTTTATAATAAAATTTATAATGTAGGATTACTTGCTATAAAGTATGTCACTTGACGAACTTCAAAAACAGGTTGATGAATGGGTAAATCAGTTTAATCCTCCTTACTGGCCAGCTCTTGAACAATATGCCAGACTCGGTGAAGAAATTGGAGAGGTCGGACGTGAACTTAATCATTTACATGGGACTAAAAAGAAAAAAGGTTCTGAAGAAACAAAAGAACTTGGAGATGAACTTATTGATGTTATTTTTACAGTTATTTGCCTTGCAAATAGTCATGGAATTAGCCTTGATGATGCCTGGAGAAAAATGGTAGATGAAAAAATGAATAAAAGAGATTCAAATAGATTTGAAAAGAAAGAATAAAATAAGAAGAAAGATTTTTAATAACTAATTATTATTTTTAAAAGAATGATTCAATTTTGTCCTGTATGCAGAAAAATTCTTCAAATAAAAGAGGAAGATGGAAAGAGTGTTGGTTTTTGCAGCTGTGGCTTTAAGAGAGTTGGATATGAACTTAGTGCAAGCGAAAAAGGAGAGGATAAGGTAATTACCATTGGTGAGGGAGTTGTTGAGAACGATGAATCAAATAAAATAGAAAAATTAAGCTATGCTGATAAAAAAGATATGAAACCTGATTTCTAGAAAGTAGTTCTAATTCATAAAGCTTTTAAATAAAATTTTGTGAAAATTCTCCATGATAATCAAATCACTTGATACAATTGTGAATAAAATTCCAGACTGCTCTGCAGAACTTGCAAGTCAGTTACTTATAGAGTCTTTTCAAAAAAGACAGGCTTTTGAAAAAAATCCAGATCCAAGAATACTTGATATTGCAGCAGCCAGAGTTGTTGGATATATGGGCGGAGTTGGAGCTCAGGCTGTAGTAGTTGGGGGTTTTGCAGGATATAAAACAAATAGTGTATTAATTGGCGTAGGCATAGGACTTTCTGGGGCTGTTGCACCTATTGCAGTTAAAGCCATTAAATATTCTCGATATATAATGGGTAATCCATTTAGATAAATGAAAAAAGAATAGATAAGGTTATCATAATCCTCCTTAAAGAGAAACCTTTTAAAAGTATAATTATTAACAGTTAATCATCCTTAAAAAAGGAATAAAGAGTTCTTGATAAAAGTTAAAATGACTGACCCAGAAAAACAATACACATTGAATGAAGTTTTAGAGGCCTCTAAACTTTATATGCAATTATGGCAAAAATATGATTTTGCAATGCACTGCTCTGCTGCTAGGCAAGTACATAATTTTCCAACTGCTAATCTGCTAGAACAAGCTATATTAGAATTTGAAATTGCAAACAGAAATTACCAAAGAAATGTTCCAGAAGAAGTCAGAAAAAGACAAATGGATGAAGTTGAAAGCATTATTAAAATGGTCCAAAGAACCAAAGATAGAAGTTTGAGGCCTGAAGAAATTGAGGCATTTTATAGTGCAAGGCGGAGAGCCTTTGAACAGTTGAGATAAATAAAAAAAGAATAGCAAATAAAGCCTAATTATATTAGGGAAACAGGGATAAAATAATCAATAATTAAGACTATTTTCTGAACCAAAAACATTTAAAAGCCAGTTCTTTCTTAGAGTTTATATATGCCGCTGTGGGATACAGGAATTAAAAATTCCTGTCTGTTCACTTCTTACGAAGATGAACACAAAGGTACTCCAATGCCTTTCACAGATAAAAGATTGGAAAAGATGCCGCTGTGGGACAATGGTACTCCAACTGCCTTGAGAGCAGTGCCTTCCCGGCCTCCCGGTTCGATTCCGGGCAGCGGCGT